>Ga0105354_1000393_pt1 | contig 27146 bp, 28 predicted proteins | sample GOMGulsemesocosm_FD_83658 | JGI IMG/M metagenome (GOLD analysis project Ga0105354, IMG submission 83658) | Methane-oxidizing microbial communities from mesocosms in the Gulf of Mexico - GOM9B Gulf of Mexico | ecosystem: Environmental > Aquatic > Marine > Cold seeps | place: USA: Gulf of America...
AATGCTAAGGGCTCTTAGCTCAGCTGGATAGAGCACCTCCCTTCTAAGGAGGCGGTCGCAGGTTCGAATCCTGCAGGGCTCACTTAAAGACTTACTGGAAACAGTAGGTCTTTTTTGTTTTTATACAGTTTGTAGTACTTCACAAGCCTTTTAAGGTTTTACCTAATAACTTCTTCAATTCAATTATTTAAGTAAAGTAGGTCTTTTATGGTATACCACTTTTAATTCAGGTGTAATATTTTTAAAATCTAAATATTATGAAATGATTTAAACTAGAAAAACATTTGTAACCACTGTATTACTCTTAAATGGAGTCCCTGTCGGGGGGGTAACTGTTAGGACTTACCGTAACGCAAGATCATTATGTAAAGGTTTTGAAGAGTATAGTTAGTGAGGAGTTATTGAAGTGTTTTAAGGAAGATTAATATGACTTGCAGGTGTTGATAAATTTAAAGAATCCCTTTAGGTGAGTAAGTAAAAAAGCACCTCAAAAGAAGTGCTTTCATTTATTTGATTAACCCCTTAATCAATATTCAATACCTTTTCTATTTTACTATGAAAATAAAAAGTATTACTCAAACTTAAACTATTAATCTAGATTCACAACACTAAATCGTTAAACGGCAAAAAAACTAGTTGTAAAGAAAAACACAGAGGTTTTGTAGTGTATATTGCTCGTTTTCATAAGTAAAAATCACAATTGTGCCACGCTTTTTTAAATAAATTGAAATTTTAGGATTACCTCCTCACCAACTCAGATATAAGATAATCTACATCACTAGTTGTAAATTAGAATTCACGGAAGAAAACAAATATTCCTCCCTCTCTTTTAGGATGAAACAAATTAAGGACAGTTCTAAGGAGCTACCTTTTCTTTTTTTATACAATATGTATTTTAGATGATTAAAGACATTAGACGCGTGTAGGAGGAGGGAGAAATCTTAAAATGATTAATTTTGCTTTGATAAAAAAGGATCAAATAATATTCATGAGGACCAACAAAAATTAATCATAAATTTTTGTTGGCTGATATAGGAAAAAGGAATATAGCTAACAGTTCTAAAAGGAGTTCTAGAGGTTTATATTACGGGATTAAAAGATTCCATCGAAGTGTTCGTGCTTTGTATTGTCAAAATAATTAAAGATGGTCTTATAATGTATTGGTATCGTTCTAGCGATGCTATTGAAGCTTTTAAATTTAGCTTGTCTTACTTTTTGTTCCTATTTGCTAAGGGTATTACTACCGATATTTTGTGTTCAATTACACTTTGTTTATAGGTTAGGAGTCTACTTCTTACGAGTAATTACTTTATGTGCTCAAAACAAAAATCCACGTATACGTTTACTTAAATGGGGTTCATTGTTTCCAATACATAATTTTAAGTAAGGTTTTCCCTTTTTTATTGTAAGGAGTTTCATTTACTAACCTATACTTTATTATTATATGTTTGCTTTAAATCCGCTTAAGGTAAAATTGCCCAATATTTTTTGGAGTAATGTTAGGTGTTTTTGCTCCAAAAAAAAATGGGAGATTAATGAATAAATACTATTATGAAGCTCAATAAACAACTAGTGAATATTATATTTTAAAGAATTTAATTTTAGGCTTTTAGTGTTAGAAAACTATTGTATTGTTATGAAAGCTTAAAACCAAAATATGTTACTGATAAAATTATTTCGGAATATGATAATTTTTTTTATAAAGATCAATTAAACTCATTGAACAAAGGGCTACCGTTTCTAAACCATGTGTGTGTATTGTTTTGTAGTTTATTTTTAACGAGTTGTTCGCAAGAAAATATAGCATATGATTGTACTAATTTACTACAGAATTTTAATAGAGAAGGGTTTTATGCTGAAGATTCATCTGGTGAATTATTTCATTATAACAAGGGCTTATATTCTGTACGATTATCAAAAAAACCAGGTGTTTTATTCAATCAAATTAAAAACATTTCTAAAAGTGAAAAATACGGAAACAGTTCCGTTATTATTACTTTAAATGATGCAGGAAGTAAGCAGTTTGCACAATTAACTAAAAAATGTATTGGGAAACGCATAGGTGTATTTATTAAGGATCAATTAATAGAGGCACCTGTAGTGCAACAAGAAATAATAGGAGGAGCTATAGCTATTTCTTCCGAAAATACTGATGATACTCGAACAAAAGATGAAGTATATAATTATTTATCCTCAAAATTAATTTGTTGCGACCAGATAGGGAGGAAAGAAGGCAATGATATTCAAAAAACAGCATCAGGTGAATATTATGCTAAGAAAGGAAATTTTATAGTAGGATTCCCTAATAAACCGAGTTTTCAAAAAATAAATCGCAAAATTGATACTCACGAAATTCAAACAAATTTATATAGAGATAATTTGAATCAAAACAATACGTTTTGGGTTGAGTACGTTGACTATCCTGAAGTTATGGATATGAACTATAAGAAACATTTGTTACTTTCTGAATTGAGAAAAGGCCTGTTACATAATATGTATGAATCGTATGAAATGGTGTTGGAGGACATTAGGGAACAACATGGTTTAAAAAGTATTTACATAGTTCTTTATCAAAGGGAAGAATTCATTCGTAAAAACAGAAAGCGCATTGTGAAAATACAATTATTTACTGTTAATAATAGCATTTATACTGCCGCTTATGCTGGATACGAGAACGAAAATGTCGACTCGGTTATGAAATCATTTCGTTTAAAAAAATAGTAAATTAAAATATTAAACTAACTATACTTATGAATGAAAATCTAAATCCAATTAAAACGTTCTACTTATATTATTACGATGAACTTGGTTTTTCAAGAGGTCTTTTTCGCTCCAATATTTTCCTAACAGGAATGCTCATATTAATTTTTATTGGAATTTCTTGTTTATCAGAGGCTTTTCTAAAAGACGGTGTTATTTCATATTTTATAAAAGATAATAACTTGGTAAGCAGTAGTAGGTTCATTACAAAATCGGTAGCCAAGCTTTTAGCTGTAGTTTTTGCCATTGCTTGCTTTTTTGTGTTATTTTTCACATCTAAAGGGTGCTATAAAAAATGGATTTCAGACTTTGATCAATTAACGTTTACTGAACGGAATGAATATGCTGATAAAGGAAAAGATGCTTCAATTACTATTACTGTAGTAGTCCTTATATTTTCCATAGGTAGTGTATTTATTATGATCGATAGTTTTAGTTAAAGTATGGACGCCTATCAATTTTCATTGAAATTTAATACTATTCAAGAATAATCTAACCAATTATAATTATGACCGCTAACTACACTACAGAAGAACTCGAAACCTCCAAAAAAATAATGGGGGTTTTAAATGATCATTTGAAAGACAATCGAGTTTATTTTAAAGAAGTAACAACTTCAAAGAATGGAAGTTCAAGTAAAGGAATTTATTATTTTGAAGATGGCATTAAAGTAAATAGGACTTATGCATTTGACAAATATGAAAAATTACTAAACGATCTTAAAAGTGTAGATAAACTTCTTCGTAAAACCGAATTAAGTAGTTTATATCGAAATTTGCCAGCAAAAACTAAAGTAATGTTTCGTTTCCAGAAAGACAATCCACTTCAAAGAAAAGTTTACACAATAGAAGACTTAATAGAAGATATAAAGCAAGACTTACAAGAGCGTTTTGATGAAAAGGAAAATAGTAATAATTCAATGATCTCTTTTGAATCTTTAATTAAATTTGAGCAACAAGAAGATGAAATAAATTCTTTTGTAGATACTACAGAAGTTTCAACAGACAACACAGCATCATATTGCTTTTATACAGGTGATAGAGATTTGATCGATTGTCTTGTTGCTGCTTTAGATAAACCTTTAAATACTTTACATATACATTACAAAGATAACTCGCTAAGCTTAGAGGCTCTTCCTAATTTTCCAAAGTATAATATAAAATTGTGCACCAAATCACACATTACCTTATCGCCAGCTTATGAAAAAATAAAAAACACTTTTAATGAGGCGCTAACACAAAGGCATCAATGTTATACCAATATTGGTACTTTAGATGACCGAATCCTCTATTTAAGTATAGGAGGATTTAGTGATGCTTCTTGGCCAGAAGATAGTACTACACATAACTCTTCAAAGTTTAGAGTAATCTATACCAAAACAACGTCGATTTTAATTTCTGATGGTCTGTCGGATGTTTATAAATCTAATTTTAAAGAGAATTCAAAGTATAATGGTATTGGGGCTGAATTTTATATTGAGTTTCAAGGTATTATTCCATTTGATGTTATTAAAAATCACTTCTGTGTTGCCTTATTGAATAGTGTAACCCAAATAGCTTTAAGACATGGAGATTTTAAAGCCTTAATGTTAAAGTATAGCACTACAACAATTGAATTTAAAAAAGAGAATATAAACCTGTGGTCTGTACGTAGTTGTGATGACAGTGCTGACAGCCATGATATAAGTACTTTCTTTAAAGAAGAACAGTATAGTAAAGCCAATAGATTTGGTGCGTTTTTAGGGATGGAATCGGAAAACGTTCCTAAAAAATCAGCTATGAATTTAGAAGAAATTCTATTAATAAATGTCAAGCCTTTTTCAGAGGAATTACTCTTCGAAGAACTCGTGGGAGAAAATCCTAGTGAACAGGAGAAAGCTAGGAAACGAATTCTAGCTCACTTTAAAACTCAGCAAGAAGGGAATTTAATACCATTAACTTATTTATCGGAGTATGTAGATAAAACTTCTTCCAATTCCGGAATTGTAGAAGCAGAAATTTTCCCAACAAGTTTACTTTCATAAATTAAATATTAACCAATTCAATACATAAAAATAAAAGATGAATTTTACAGAAGAACAATTAGCCCTAATAAAATCAGAACATCAAAATGTAGTTTTTGAATTAACAGGCCTAGAAGTACTTGCTATTTACAGCCTCGGGCAAATGAACAGCAAGGTAGTAAGATTAACAGACGGTTTTTTTGGAGACACAAAAATTGGCATTTTTACAATTGATGAATTAAATGGTAATACCGACCTTGATTTTACTAGCCCAGAAAATTGGACAAATGTTACTATTGATTCAATTCGTCTTAGTTTAACCTTGCCTAATAATTTTGGAGGTCATTCATCAACAACTTTTGAAAGTTTATTAGACATTAAAGCTATAGCATTGCTTAAAGAATAAGTAAATAATGATTGTAGATGGTCTAATCAGGATCACATCAGAAAAGGTAGGAACGTAAAATAAATATATAATGCATGCCATTTATTGACTGATAAAATAAAGTTCAATTCGACATGGGCTTTTTAAAATCAAAACTGAAGAGTTTTATTGTGTATAACATCTGATATGTAAACAATTATGTCTTGTTCCTAAACACATATTTAAACTAAAAATATTAAGGGCTAAAACGAACATTAACTAAACCAATTATTAAAAAAAATGACATGCAACATATATTAAATAAAATTTCAGTTCAGAAATAAGGACTATTTTTTATTAATAGGTGAACTGAAAATAAACATATAGAATAGCTTAATAATAACTAACTAATAAAATAAAAATTATGATTGATCAAAGTTCTTTTAATGAATTAAAAACAAAATACCCAGTACTATCAAGTTTCCCAGATAAATTACAAAATATAATATCTGAGCAGCTTGTACCAAATGCTGAAGTTATTAATATATATACAGTTTCCACTGAAGGAAAGAAAGCTTGTATTGTTTTATCTGGACAGAAGATGGTTGCCTATTGGATGTCGAAATTTTTGTTTATGAAGGTGCCAACCTATCAAGAGTTCAACTATTTGCAAGTTAATGAAATGCAAGATGTGAATGATACGGTATTATTTATTCATGCTTCAGCAGATGCAGAAATTTTGGATAACGATTATGAAGAAGGAGAGTTTACTTTTGTGTCAGCTAGCGATAAAAATGAGGTGTCAGAAATGATTTTAAGTAAAGCATCGAGACTAACATAATATAAATCAAAATACGTTTCAATAGTTATAGGGGTAACAGTTTTAGTGCTTAGGAAGGGTTTACCATTACTGTTAGTCGAATGTCACTCTGAGCTGATTCTCTGCAGTACGTAAACGAAGTATTGAAGACCAACAAAATCCTGATAATCAATTGCACTTCGACAAGCTCAGTGTGACATACCTATTTTATTTAAGCTGAACTTAATGACACTGACCATTCGTCTGTGACGGGTGGCGCGTATGAGTAAGGAAGTGCTATGTATAAAACAAAAGCTGCACTACTATAAATTAGTGTAGCTTTTTGTGTTTTGGTGGAGAGAGGTGGTTATTCTCAAGTAGGTTTTATCTCATTAGATTTTTAATTCTACTTTTCAGAAGCACACACACGTATATGGTTTTACCTTTTTTATTGTAAGGAGTTTCATTAGTAAACTTAAAATTTGTAGTTATATGTTTGCTTAAGTTTCCATAAGGAAGGAAACTTATTATAGCTAAGATTCAAATAATAAATAACAAAATCAATATTCATGAAAAAAACAATTATTACAGTAGTAACACTTTTTACGCTTTGTGGTGCTTGTGCACAAACAGTTTATTATAAAGGGTCTTCTATTGGGAAAGTGGAGTCTGATGGCGATGTGTACTTAAGCGGAAGCCGCGTAGGTGAAATACAGTCTGATGGAGATGTGTATAAAAACGGATCGTCTATAGGTGAAGTACAATCGGACGGAGATATTTATTATAAGGGGAGTAAAATAGGAGAGATTCAGTCTGACGGTGATGTGTACTATAAAGGTAGCCGTGTAGGTGAAATTCAATCAGACGGCGATGTATATTACAAAGGAAGTCAAATAGGGAAAGCTTCTGGAGTAGATCCTAAAAGAGCCGCTGCTTTTTTCTTTTTCTTCAAAGAGGTTTTTAATCAGTAAAAAGATACCTTATTTTATACGTTAACATACTAATCAATTTTAATTTTTAAAAATAATAATATGAAAAAACAAATATATGTTTTAGCAATGGCAGCATCACTTTTTATGGTTTCTTGTGGTAATTCAGCAGACAAAGGAAGTGCAGATACCGCTGAGGTAACTGAAAAAGCTCTAGAAAAGAAAGTGGTAGAAAAAGCTTCAATTGTTGGGGTTTGGAAAATGACTGATATAGATTTAGGTATTGAAATACCAGCTGGTAGTGAAGAAGAATTCGCTAAAATTGTTAAGGAGATGACAGATAAAACGGTTTATACCTTTAAAAAAGATGGTAATGTAGAACTTGTTAACAACCTAGGGGAAGAGTCAGCAACTTATACAGTAGGGGAGGAAAAAGTTACTATAATTGGTAAGAATACAGAAACAATGAATATAAAAGAATTATCAGCTACTAAACTTGTTTTGGGGTCGAATGTAGAAGATATGAATGCTACTATGTTTTTTGAAAGAAGATAATACTAGTCATGTGAGTAGGATAGCTTTTCGCTGAAATATCCAACTTTATTATTTGGGATACATACGTTTGTATTATTGACAAATAGTTATACAATATTTTTTACTTAATCCCCAATGCTACTAATCTGTGATGTGTGGCGTGTAAGAGTAAGTAATAAAAGTACTAATTATAAAACAGAAGCTACACTACTATAAATTGGTGTAGCTTTTTGTATTTTGGTAACATAGAATAGTAATTAATATCTGGTCGGGAAATATTATAAAAGTAAATAAACTAACCAATAAAAAAATAAAATAATGCCGTACACTCTTTATGTAATCTTGTTAGTGATTTTAGGAATATCTATTTTATCTGGAGTTATATATTTATCACTTAAATTAAAGCTTAAAATCAAATGGTTTATTATACCTACTATTATGGTAAGTTTTATTACCGTTATAGTAACAGATTTGTCCTTAAAAGGATCTAAGATTTTTATTGTTAATCCTGATTTATCCTTAAAAACAAAAATAGTTTTTTCTAACCAAGCTTTTACACTTTCAAATGGTAACACTATTCAAATAGTTGTTAATTATGATTCGTATGTTATTAATAATTCTACAGCTAATTTTTTTGTTGAAGAATTAATCTATGGAGTAAGCAATTCTGATAAAATTGAGGACCCCTTAGTGGAAAGTTATTCTCTAAGCAAAGTTCCATTTAGAAGGTTAAGTTATTATGGTAAAAATGAGAATCCTATTGAATCAATAAGTGTTGGTAGAGGTTCTTCTGGAGATACCAGGTACTGGCTTAGAGAAGCCAATAGTAAAGATGTTTTATAAAGCCAATCCATTTAGATTAAAAATTTATTTACAAATTACAAAGTGACTACTGGTAAATTAATTTTTACAAGGTAAACAATAAATTCACGCCAGTAGCAAACTATTAATCAATGAAATTAACCACATTACATCAAGATTTAAAGAAGCTATCAAAAGAAATAATTAAAAGCCAAACGCTTAAAGGATTTGATAAAAATCAATCAATTGATTTTACAAACCTTGCTAAAGGAATGTATTTTATAAAAGTGCAAACCGCTAATGCTGTGGTTTCAAAAAGTGTTATTATTGAATAACATAATATGGAAATATATTTCAGAATAGTTAAAACCTCTTACTTTATCAAAACTAATTAATGAAGTACTTTTTTCCACTCTTTCTATTATACCCATTTGACTACTTCTTAACTTAATTACATTAGACGAGCGGTAGCTGGGGATTAATGTGTTATGTACTCTTTGATCTTAACTTTTATCAAAAAATTAAAATCATCTTATTTTATCTGTGCTATTAATGCATATATACGCCTATTTTGATTATTTTTACCAAACCATTATTTTTTAAAAATTAACATTCATTTTACCATGAAACACATAATTTTATTATTCGCAATAGTTGTATTAACATCTTGTACAGACAGCGCAGATGAAGATGTTATTTTAGATGTAAATACTGTAGAATATGAACATAGTAGGTACAAACATGAAATAATTATTTACGGACACGCAGAAGTGTCTTACTCTCATTCATCAACAAACGGTACTATGTACGATGGTAGTACATTACAAGAGGGAGACGGATTTTTTACTAACACTTTTAATACGTACTATGAGTTAATACCTCATGTAAATACAAGCTGCTCAGTGTCGATAAAAATATTTAAACAACAAGATGACGGATCATATTCAAGTAACCCAGATGATTACGAATATTATGATGTAATAGAAACAGATGGTGGTGAGGTTGTAAATTTTTACTACGACTACTACATAAAACAATTGGTAATTCAGTAGAGTAATTGAGAACTTAACAAACTCTAAACAAAAAAGGCAGTTCTAACGAACTGTCTTTTTTGTTTAGAGTAATTTATTCTTATAGCCAGAATAACCTATGTACAGCTCTTAAATGAGGTTCCATAGAAAGTTGTATATGATCTTGTTAGGGCATGGTGGAATTACAGTTACACGGAAGAATTATGCTAAGGTTGTGAAGCCGAAAGTTAATGTCTAAATAAAAAAAATAAAAATTAGTTATTTCAAACAGACAATATATTTTAAGAACTAAGAAGAGAAAGAAAAAGAATTTTTTTAACTATCTTCATAGACATGAACAGATTAGGTAAAAAAATTAAGTCGTTTGGAGTTAATATCAACTTTGACTCTTTGGGGAAGTTTGTCAAATCATTAAAAATTGATGAAATATCTTATCTACCCTTTATCAAAGAACCAGAAAGCAAAGGAACGTATGGAAGAAATATATGCTCGGTAGTACCATTTGAATGTGTACTTATAAATTGGCCGGCAGGCATAGAGAGTGCTGTTCATCATCACAAAGGTTTATTTGGTTATGTTTTGGTACTTGAAGGGGAGTTAGATAATGTCTCCTATAGGTTTAAAAAAGAAAATCTAGAAGAGTATTCAGTTGATAGGTATGGGAGAGATGGCTTGATTCCTGAACCTGATGGGGCAATACATAAACTGCGTAATAATTCAAAAACAGAAAGGGCAATAACGCTACATTTTTACTATCCAGCGATTCATAGTTTTGAAGGCATGGAGATTTTCAACCTAGAAAATGGGGCTATAGGTATTTTAAGTAGTCAAGCTAAAACAGCAACATGGAGCTCAAAGAAGGGGCATTTTAATGAAGTTAGAGTTAATGCTTTCAAGTTTGTTTCATTCGAAGAGCTTAACTATAATAATAGTCATGTTATTAATTATATAATTCCTAAACCTTCTGTTAGTAAAATAAATGAAATGAACTCTGTTTATTTTGATGAACAGTCTTTAAAATATGACTTTTCAGATTTTAATCAACCGAATAGAAAATTATATATAGATTCAATTGATCATTTAATTGCTGAAGGTATAGAGGCTAAGAAGGACCTTACGAAATACCTGGATGTAGCAACTGGCACAGGACGTAGAGCTACGCATATAAAAGAGTTGTCGAAAAGAGACTATGAAATTGTTGGAGTAGATATTAGTGAATCTATGTGCAAAATTTCTGAATCTAGAGGAATTAGAACCTATTGTCAGAATTGGGTGAATGAAGATTCGCATATAGGTGAATTCTTCGATGTAATAAGCTTTTTATATGCATTTGGTCACATTGCTACAGAGAGTGAGCGGATTAAAACGTTTACAAAAATTGCTTCCTATATGAAACCTGAAGGAGTTTTCTATTTTGATATCTTTAGCCTTAGGAATAAAAATGAATGGGGAGAGCTTGTGGAAAGAAAATTTTACGAAAAAAAATTAGAGAACTTTGGCTATCAAAAAGGAGATGTTTTTTACCGGAAAACTGAGCTAACGGAAGTTGCTTTTTTACATTATTTCACTGTTGAAGAGATAGAGGATTTATTGCATAAGTGTGGATTAAAAATTACAAATATTAGATATGTTGGCTATTCTAAAAATCCAGGGGAATTAGTTTCTGATGAAGAATCTGGAAATATCTTTATAGAATCTAGGAAAATAAATGGTGACATATAAGCAGCCAATAAAGTAGAGGTTATGCTATTATAAATACTGTTGAGTTAGAAGAAGATTCGAATGTTACAGAGCTCACTAAAAGACGTACTGGAAATAGTAGGTCTTTTTTGATTTAATAATGTTTTAATTTACCTAAGGTTGAATTAGGTGTTGTTTTAAGTGAAATGATTTCTCATTTTTTTCAATAAGTATTAAGGTAATGTCGCTTCAAAAACAACTAGGGTTTCAATGTATTGATGTTTAATTTTCTCATACGCTCCAGTAAATTTTTCAATAGTATTCATAAATACCTCGTCTTCAAAATAGTAGTCTCGGAATGGAACTTTTTGTTCACCAATAATTTTTACCTCCATACCCCATTCTTTCATCAGATTTAAACTTTTTTCTATGTCTGCTACGGTTGATTGAATAAAAATAAGTCTTCCTCCTTGTTTTACAAGTTTGTGTGCATCGTTTATTAAGGTATCTATAAAATATCTATAATAGTGTTTTCCTGAGGTCACAAATGGGGGGTTGGTAATAAGGACATCAAATGGTCCTCTGTTAACGTGTGTCCAGTCAGCAACCAAATATTCAACAGGCATATTTATATTGTTTTTCAATAAATTGTGACGCGTATTATTAAGTATGTCCTGACTAATTTCTGTGACGGTTAGTTTTTTTGGCTTATGTTGAGAAATAAGAATTGTATGATTTCCTGATCCACTGCCTAATTCCAATACATCAGTACCCTTAAGGTCTAAGGTAAGAATCATATTTCCTAAATGCATTCCATGAGGTGTAGGGGTCCAAACGCCTTCTGGTACATCAAGGTCTAAAGTTGTATCGCCAAAATTCAAAGAAAGTTCTTGGAAGTATAGATTATTTCCTGTGTACATATGGTTTAATTATCAATGTTAATGTCGTTTAAAGATGTATTTAAGATTGTTTAAGGTACCGTATGGTCTTTAGAATAGTTAAGAGTTTCACCTTCTGATTTAGCAATTAGAATAGACCCGCAGCTATCACTCCAAACATTTACAGCTGTTCTGAACATGTCCAGAATCCTATCAACGGCTAATATTAAACCTATTCCTTCAAGAGGTAAACCAACGGCGGTTAGTACTACAGAAATCATGACCAGACCAGCCATGGGAATTCCGGCAGCACCTATGGAAGCCAGCAATGAAGTGGCTACTACAATAATTTGTTCAACAAAACTTAATTCAATACCATAGGCTTGGGCAATAAACATTGCAGCAATACATTCATAAAGTGCTGTACCATCCATGTTTATAGTAGCTCCCAACGGAAGTACAAAACTGGTTACTTTATTGGAAACACCTGCTTTATTTTCTATGGACTCCATGGTTAAAGGTAATGTGGCTGACGAGGAGGAGGTAGAAAAAGCGGTTAGCAATGGAATAGACATCGATTTTAAATGCAAGGAAGGGTTTATTTTTCCGAAAAATTTTAAAATCACAGGAAGGACTATAGCTGCATGTATTATTAATGCAGCAAGTACAGTTATCATGTATAGTCCTAAACGTTTAGAAATTCCAATTAAAGCAGCAGAATCTCCAGATTGCTCCGCTACGGTTAGGGCAACAATTCCTAAAACACCAAATGGAGTAAACTTGATTATTAAGGTTGTTATTTTCATCATCAATTCAAAACCTGCGTTTACACCAGTGAGTAAAAAGGCTTTATGTTGTTTACTTAATCTAGTAATGTAAAAACCCATCAATAGGGAAAAGAAAATAATAGATAGCATTTGATTACTTACAAGGGCTTCAAAAATATTTTCAGGAATTATGTTCACTAGGGTGTCACCAAAAGATTCTGTAGCAATGCTCAAGCCTTTAATTTCTTCTACCAAGCCTAAATCGGCCCCTACACCTGGTTGAATGAAATTTACCATGAATAAACCTGTGCTAATAGCTAATACGCTGGTAAATAGGTAGTAGGTAATGGTTTTTAATCCTAACTTTCCCAAATTTCCGCCACTACCAATATTGGCCACACCTGACGCAATTGATGTCAAGATTAATGGTGCTACTACCATTTTTAAACTTTTCATAAATAAATCTCCCATCCATGAAACATATTTTACATACTCTGCTAAAAATAGTCCGTATGCTATGGCTAGAATAATAGCAATGAGAATCTGCCAATGAAGTTCAATTTTTTTCATAAGTATACAAATAAGCGTGTTATAATGAAATAAGCTTTATATATAAGAATTGAAAAGTGTTGGGGAAACTCGTCGGTTATGCCGTAACTAAGGTAATCATTTTCTGAGAATTAAGAAGAATAATAATATAGAGAACCGGAAAAATGAATCCGTTTTAATTTTTTTGCACCAATAGCAAGAGAACTAAAAAGTATTAGAAAGATTGGGAAATAGTCTGTTTGGTGGCTATAGTTGCGAAAAATTGTGTAAAAAATAAAGCAACGCTTTAAGAAAAACGTTGCTTTTTAGTTTATTAATTAACCCCTTAATTATAAACCATTAAGCAAATATATAAAATCTATTGAATTAGTAGGCTATTATTTTTTTTTTTAATCTCAAAGTGTGAGTTGTGGAATAAAAGTGTTGTAAGGATATGAATATAGTAAAGGTGGGAGAGAAGTATATGCCTTTTTAAGTGGCTTAAGCGATGTAACTTATATAAAAAAATAAAGCAACGTTTTAAGAACAACGTTGCTTTTGTAGTTTAATTATTAACCCCTTAATTATAAACCATGGGACAAATATATAAAATCTATTGGATTGGTAGGCTATTAATTTGTTTTTTTTCATTTTTTTACAATTTATAACACTTTTTATTTGTTCAATGAATGTTAAAATTTCCTAAAATAGTCATGTGTGTAATTTATTAGCTTACATTTGTACCTACAATTGTTGTTTGTACATGAATAAATTATCAGATATATTAAAAAGTAATGCCTCGTTGCCATTGGCAAAAGAAGTAGTTTTAAATATTTTATGTACAAATAACTATATTTCGGAAAAATACACGTTATTTTTTAAGAAATTTGAAATTACTGGTCCGCAGTATAACGTATTGAGAATATTACGAGGGCAAAAGGGAGTGCCTGCTAACTTATCAACCATACAAGAACGTATGGTACATAAAAACAGTAATGCGGGAAGGTTAATTGATAAGCTTTTAACAAAAGAATTCGTTGAGCGTTGTGTGTGTGAAAAGAATCGTAGAAAAATAGAAATTACAATTACAAAAAAAGGTTTAGCAAAATTGAATGAAATTGATCCAGAATTAGATGGTTTAGAAAAGCAGGGCTTAAAAAATTTATCAATAGAGGAGGCGATTACTTTAAATAAATTATTAGAAAAACTAAGAACATAAACAATTAATTGAATAACTATGAAAATGAATAACACGTTTAAAATCGGAATGGTAGCAATAATAGCATTTGCGTCATTTGCTTTTACATCATTAATCACTAAAGAAGTTAAAATAAGTGAGAGTACTGTTAACTGGAAAGGGTATAAAGTTACTGGTGAACATTCTGGAACAATACAATTAAAGGAAGGAACTTTGTCTTTTGAAGGTGATAAGTTAACAGGAGGCCAAGTTGTTATTGATATGACATCGATAAAGGTTACTGATATGCAAGGGGAGTATGCTGATAAATTGGCAGGTCATTTAAAAGCAGATGACTTTTTTGGAACAAAGAAGTTTCCTACGGCAACAATAAAGTTTACAAAATTGAGCGGTCATGGAGCGCATTATCATGTAACTGCTGATATGACTATAAAAGGTATTACAAGTCCTGTTAATTTTGAAATGCAAGTTGCTGCTAACTCAGCAACAGCTAAGCTAAAAATTGATAGAACTAAATACGGTATTAAGTATGGTTCAGCTAGTTTCTTTGATGATTTACAAGATAAAGCGATATCTGATGAATTTGATATTGATGTAGCTATTAAGTTTTAACCCACCAGTGGGGCTAATTTTCTTATGTTCGACTGGAATGAAAAATGATATTAATAATTAGGTATCATAATATTGCTAAGAGGAAGGTGATTAGGTATAAAAAGTAAAAGTAAAGAGGTTGTCAAAAATGATAGCCTCTTTTTTTTGGTGAATTTTTGGCAGCCAAGTAGGTTTTCTTCTAATTTAAAATGGTATTGGGTAATTCAGCTTTCGTATGCTTTTATTACGGGTATTGGTTAAATAGCGTATATTGTAAAGGATTTTTTTTAATATGAAATATAGCTTAATCTTATTCGTAATACTTGTGTCTTGTATGTCTAAAGACAAGAAAAAGCCTGTAAATGCAACGCAGGTGTTTCAAGATTCATTGGTAGTTCATATGGAGGAAAAGATTGATTCTTCAAAAGCTGCAGAGAAGATAGTTACATCAATATATTATAGTGCTGATCAACGCACCCATTTTCATGATTCCACTTTTGTGGTGTTAAAAAAAATTGATTCCACTTTTTATTACGATTTAAAATATGCGACTACTGATAATTTCCTAAAAGAAAAAGTATATGATTGTGCCGATTGTTTTGTGCGTTACAAAACAGCCAAGAAATTAATTGTAGCTAATGATTCTTTTAAAAAAAGTGGTTATCGAATTAAATTTTTTGATTGCTACAGACCATTGGAAATCCAAAAGAAAATGTGGGAGATTTTTCCTGATAAACGCTATGTTGCAAATCCGGCTAAAGGATCGAACCATAATAGAGGTTCAGCAATTGATATTACTTTGGTAGATAATTTAGGTAATGAGCTTGATATGGGAACAGCGTTTGACTTTTTTGGAAGAAAAGCCCATCATACGTATCAAAACTTACCTGAACAAGTTCTGGTAAATAGAAAACTGCTAAAATCAGTAATGGAGGCAAACGGATTTTGGAGCATCACTTCCGAATGGTGGCATTATAACCTCGCAAAATCCTACCAATATAAAGTATCGGACTTCAAAACGGAGTGCGAGGATTAATATTTTTTTATTTTCGCCTACAACCTTTAATTGGCCCTTATAAAATCCGTAATTAAATAAGATAGTAGTTTGCCTGTTTGGTTAGAGTTATTATTCTCTAATACTGGTGCAGCTTCACATAAGTGCAGGTAAGCTACTTTTTTAGATTTAGCAAAATAGGATACAAATTGGCGTGTATCATTTACACTAAACCCTGATGGCGTCATAGCACTACTAGCGGTATTTTGAATAGCATCCAAATCTATTTCTAGTCCAAACTTATCTTTTTTAATAAAGTTTAATGCGTATTGCATTTCGTTTTCTAACGAAGTTTCTTTTCGAATAGCAATAGCTTCAAATGTATTGTAATTAATATGTCGATTATGAGCACTGATTTCTTCTAAAACAGCTTTAGAAGTATAGTTTTCATGAATACCAAAAATAAAGTAATTGTTTAAAAAGCCTTCTTGAAAGGCATAGGAAAATCCGTTTCCAGAATGCCTTCCTTCTACAGCTCTAAAATCAGTATGAGCATCAAAATTAATTACGTTAATAGGTTGGTTTAGAGCAAGTGATGTTCCTTTTATATTACCGTAAGCATTATTATGGCCTCCTCCAATTATAATTGGAATTTTGCCTGCTGAAACAATTTTAAAAATAAGGTTGGTTACCACTTCATCAATTTCACTTACTAAGTTGAATAACTTTTTTAAATCATCAGGATTATTGGTGTGTAGCTGTTTTGCGGCTTCCATTTTTTCTGGAAATTCCAAACAACCTAGAACCAATACTTTTTTTCCCTTGTTTAAAGGAGAGTTTTGAGTGTTTAATAAACTAGATAAAGTACTGTTCCAAGCTGTTTCGGTACCTTGGTTACCATTATTTGCTTTTACACCGATGGATTCTTTAATACCAAATAAAATATATTTTGCTTTGGTGTTTAAAATTTCAGTTTCAAAATCATTTGGGTTAGTAATGAAGGCTACTTTTTCCCCAAATTTCTTTTCTCCTTTTCTTTTGTTTACAAATGCAAGAATACCTTCTTGGCTGTACGTGTTTAAACTAGTCATATAAATAATGTATCTCTATACGAAAGTACTGTTATTTTTTTTTGATTATGAATCTTTTTAGTAGTTTTAGCGATATAAATTTTAAACTTAAAAAATGACTACAGAAAACAAGAATGTTGGATTGAAAATTACACTTGGAATATTGGCTGTTTTATTAATTGGAGCATCAGTGATGTTTTTTTTAAAGAATAATGAATTAAATGAAACAAAGACGGCTTTGACTTCTGAAATAGAAGTATTAGGTGGTAAGTTAGATAAGGAAATTGAACAGTTAAATATCAAGATTTCCGAAAATGAAGTGTTAAATGAAGACTTGTTAGCAAAGAGAGATAGTTTAAGTGTAACTCGAGATGAATTAAGAGCTTCCCAAGCAACTGTAGAAACACTTTCAAAATATAAGAACAGTTACTTTAAACTAAAAAAGGATATTAAAAAATTATATGCAAACAATGAAAGGTTACAATTACTAAATACTCAATTGTCCAAAGAAAAAGATACGCTTATCGGTCAATTAGATTCTCAACTTAAATTGTCAGATTCGTTAACTGGTCAAGTAACGGATGCTCAAAAGATAATCGAATCTGCTTCTGAATTATCAATAGCGGCTTTAAAAGTAGGTGCTGTAATTGAAAAATCTTCAGGAAAACAAATTCCTACTTCAAAAGCAAGAAGAGCCGATAAAGTAAAAATATGTTTTTCAGTTGCTGAAAATAAAATTACTGAAACCGGTGGTAAAACTTTGTATGTTCAGGTCTTAGATGCAAACAATAATGTATTAGGAGAAAATTCAGCTATAGATTTAGATGGTAAAACATTAAATTATAGTTTTAAAACAGTATTTCATTATACTAATAAAGCATTGGATATTTGTGAGTTTTTAGCAGCTCCAAAAAATGGATTTGAGAAAGGTAATTACTTTGTAAATGTATTTAGAGATAGCAATTTGATTTCAAACACCTCATTTGTGTTGGAATAAGTTCTGGTTAATTGTATTTCAAACCCCTCATTAAATAATTTTATTTAATGAGGGTTTTTTAGTTTGTGTAAAATCCACTTTTAGTGTGTGTAAAAAAATATATTAATTGTAGTTTTGACATCTATGCAAAGGAGATATTACATTATAAAAATTCAATATTTAGGTTTTCGTTTTCACGGTTGGCAAAAACAGCCAGAAGTAAACACAGTTCAACGAATGGTTGATCGTACTTTGGCCTATGTACTAGAACATAAAAAGTTTAAAACATTGGCTGCTGGGCGTACTGATGCGAAAGTATCGGTTAATGAAACCTTTATAGAGTTGTTTTTGGATGAAGGAAAACTCGATTTAGAAGAATTTATGCCTTTGTTTAATTTGAATCTTCCACAGGATATTAAAGCCTTGGCAATAGAAGAAACTGATGCTAAGTTTAATATTATCCAACACGCAAAGCAAAAAGAATATTTGTATATTTTTACTTTTGGTGAAAAAATTCATCCCTTTGCAGCACCTTTTATGGTCGCTTTTCCAGAAGTTTTAAATATTTCATTAATGCAAGAAGCAGCTACATTTTTTGAAGGAATACATGATTTTCGAAATTATACCTATAAACCTACACCTACTACAGTTACTATTGGAACAATTACTACATGTGAGCTTATTGATAATCGTATTTATACAGCTAATTTTTTTCCAAAGAAAAGTTATATGTTAAGAGTTGTAGGAGAAGGATTTAAACGCAATCAAATACGTATCATGATGGCCAGATTGGTGCAGTTAGGGAAAGGAGAGTATAATTTGGATCTCTTGAAAAAATCACTTTCCGAACCAGAAGAAGTATTGCCAATAACCTATATTGCTCCTGCTTCAGGTTTGATTTTACAATCGGTTGATTTTAAAGAGTAATTTTTTTAACTATTTAATCTTTTAATTATAGAATCAATAAAATAGTTTTATTACTTTTGATCTCATAAAAATGAACAATTATGTACAATTTACTAAAAGGTAAAAGAGGAATTATATTCGGAGCTTTAGATGAAAATTCTATTGCTTGGAAAACTGCAGAGAGAGTACATGCTGAGGGCGGTACTTTTGTATTGACTAATGCACCTATTGCTTTGCGTATGGGAACAATTAATGAGCTTGCAGAAAAAACAGGTTCACAAGTTATACCTGCGGATGCTACTAATTTAGAAGATTTAGAAAATTTAATTGCTAAAGCTCAAGAAGTTTTAGGAGGAAAATTAGATTTCGTATTACATTCTATAGGGATGTCAGTTAATGTGCGTAAAAAGCGTGCGTATACCGATCAAAATTATGATTTCACGCATAAAGGGTGGGATATTTCTGCGGTATCTTTTCATAAAGTAATGCAAACATTATACAAGCAAGATGCTATGAATGAATGGGGAAGTATTGTTGCATTAACCTATATGGCTGCACAACGTTCTTTTCCAGACTATAATGATATGGCTGATAATAAAGCGTATTTAGAGTCAATTGCACGTAGTTTTGGGTATTTCTTCGGAACGGATAAAAATGTGCGTGTAAATACTATTTCTCAATCACCTACTCCTACAACTGCAGGATCTGGTGTTAAAGGATTTGATGGGTTTATTGCTTATGCAGAAAAAATGTCTCCTTTAGGAAATGCTACAGCTCAAGATTGTGCAGATTATACGGTAAGTATGTTTTCTGATTTAACAAGAAGAGTAACAATGCAAAACTTATTTCATGATGGAGGATTCTCTAATGTGGGAGTAAGTAATGAAGTAATGGAGAAATTCATGGAAGAATAATAAGTTCTTTCTATTAATAGTATAACGGGAATTGGTTTTTAGAAATCAATTCCCGTTTTTTTTGTTAATAAATCCCTTCTCCTTGGGGAAAAAGTTAGGATGAGGTGGTTTAAAATAATTTAAAATCAATATGAAAAGTATAGCAGTATTTTGTGGGGCAAGTATGAGTAATGATCCTGTAATAAATGATCAAGCATATGACTTTGGAAAAGTTTTAGCCAAAGAAAATATTCAATTGGTTTATGGTGGAGCTAAAATAGGAGTGATGGGGCAGGTTGCCTCTGGAGTATTGGAAAATGGAGGAAAAGCAATTGGTGTAATTCCTGATTTTTTAACTTCTAAAGAAGTTGTACATACCGCTTTAAGTGAACTAATTATTACGAAAACCATGCATGATCGTAAACTAAAAATGCATGAATTATCCGATGGTATTGTTGCGCTTCCTGGAGGTTTTGGTACCCTGGAAGAATTATTTGAAATGCTTACTTGGGCACAATTAGGATTGCATAAAAAGCCAATAGGAATATTGAATATCAATGGGTTTTATGATGATTTATTGCATTTTATAGAAACCATGATTCACAAAGGGCTGCTAAACCTAAATCAAAAAAGATTGCTGTTAGTGGCTAATACAACGGAAGAATTATTAGGGAAAATGAGGATGTTTCAACCACTTCCAGTGCCAAAATGGATGAATAAAAATCAAACCTAGTTGATTTTAGATATATGAATATCAATTGTTGATTTGAGAAATTTGTTTGTCATACTGAGCTTGTCGAAGTGTCAAAACAACGTCAATTCATTCTCTTTCTTATCATTAGGAAAACTAGGAACCATTAAATCATAACCCAATTCATTATTAAATTTTTCAATAAAATATTTCGACAAAAGAGGAGATTCTGTTTCAAGGTTTTGATGCACAAAAAAGTATAAATTCTCTAGTCCATTTTCAATCCATATTTTAATTCGATCAAACCAATCGTCTAAACGAGTATAATCACTATCATGATTAGCGCCATTATATCTTATAAATGCATCTTTAGTTGTTAATTTCATATGCATTAAATCACGCCTTCCAGCGGTATCTACTATAATATTAGAGACGCTATTTTTTTCAAAAAGTTGGTGTAACTCTTTGGCAACAGTTATGTCATTATGCCAATCAGTATGTCGTAATTCAACAGCAAGAGTGAAACCTTTTGGCCATAGTTGAATAAAACGGGTTAATGCATCAAATTTATTAGGAGCAAAAGTAGAATGCATTTGTAAAAAAATGGTTCCTAGTTTTTCTTTTAAATGAGAAATACTATCAAGATATCCATTAAGTTCAGCATCGCAATTTTGTAAACGATTATACTGGCTGATACTTTGATTTATTTTAGGGAAGAATTTGAAATCTTTAGTAGTTTTGTGATGCCATTTCTCAACAGTGCTAATAGGAAATGTTCTGTAAAAAGTAGCATTGAGTTCTATACTATTAAATTGGGTAGCATAATAGGTAAGTTCATCCTTGGTACCTCGTGGATAAAACCCTTTTAAGTCTTGTTTGTTCCATTTAGCACAACCTACATATACATTACAATTGGTTGCTTGCTGTTTGCCTAATATATCAAGAGTACTAATATGATCCTTAGGTAGGGTAAAATCAATATTTTCAGGATTGTCTACTTTTCCGAAATTCATCTTTGTAGGATGGGTTTAAAAAGCTAAATTTACGACATAAAACTTAGATTTCCTTTAATGAATCCACAAGAAAAGATAAACCAACTCAGAGAAGAATTACGCCAACATAATCATGCTTATTATGTATTGGATAATGCAACCATATCAGACTATGATTTTGATATGAAATTAAAGGACTTACAAGCTTTAGAGGACAAACATCCTGAATTTTATGATGAAAGTTCTCCAACACTTAGAGTTGGTGGCGGAATTACTAAAAAGTTCAATACAGTAATACATCGCTCTAGAATGTATTCCTTAGATAATTCGTATTCAAAAGAGGATTTATTAGATTGGGAAACACGTATTCAGAAAATATTAGATTCGGATGATATTAGTTACACCTGTGAGTTAAAATATGATGGAGCTTCAATAAATATTTCTTATATCAATGGAAAACTGGTTAAAGCAGTAACTAGAGGTGATGGTTTTGAAGGGGATGAGGTAACTACTAATATTAAAACGATTAAATCTGTACCCTTACAGTTAAATGGTAATTATCCTAAGGATTTCGATATCATTGGAGAAATTATGCTACCAATAGATGGGTTTCATAAAATGAACGAAATTCGAGTTGCTAATGGAGAAGACCCGTATATGAATCCACGTAATACCGCTTCTGGAAGTTTAAAATTACAAGATAGTTCTGAAGCAGCAACTAGACCATTGGAGTGTTATTTGTATAACCTGAAAATTAAGGATAAAGGCAATACAGAAATTGAAACGCAATTTGAGAGTTTGGAAAAGGCAAGGGAATATGGATTTAAAGTTCCTGAACATGCTAAACAAGTTTATAACATTGATGGAATATTAGACTATGTAAACCACTGGGAAAAAGCTCGTTATGAATTGCCATTTGAAATAGATGGAGTAGTTGTTAAGGTAAATGATTTATTTCAACAAGAAGAGTTAGGATATACCGCAAAGGCCCCACGTTGGGCGATGGCGTATAAATTCAAGGCTGAACAAGTGTTATCTACTTTAGAAAGTATTTCATATCAAGTTGGTCGTACTGGGGCAATTACACCCGTAGCAAATCTAACTCCTATATTGTTAGCTGGAACTACCGTTAAAAGAGCTTCTTTGCATAATGCAGATCAGATTGAGAAATTAGATATTCGCATAAATGATGCTGTTTATGTTGAAAAAGGTGGGGAGATTATCCCTAAAATAGTTGGGGTAGATACTACTAAACGTGATGAAAGCTCTATTGTAACTGCTTACGCTACACATTGTCCGGAATGTGACACTGAATTGGTTAGAACTGAAGGAGATGCAAAGCATTATTGTCCAAATGAATTTGGATGTGCTCCTCAAGTTGTGGGAAGAATACAACACTATATTAGTCGTAAGGCTTTGGACATAGAAGGGCTTGGTGGAGAAACAGTAGCCTTGTTATATAAAGAAGGATTGGTGACTACCTTTGCTGATTTATACGATTTAAAATTAGAAAAAATTATTCCGTTAGAGCGTATGGCTGAGAAATCAGCTCAAAATTTAATTGATGGAGTTGCAGCTTCTAAAAATGCGCCATTTGAAAAAGTGTTGTTCGGATTAGGAATCCGTTTTGTTGGTGCTACAGTGGCAAAAAAGTTAGCTAAGCATTATAAAAATGTGTGGGATTTAGCCAATGCAACTCAAGAAGAGTTAGAACAAGTAGATGAAATTGGCGTTCGAATTGCTGAAAGTGTTGTTGCCTTTTTTATAGATGTAAAAAACTTAATAGTTTTAGAGCGTTTGCAGTTGGCTGGAATTCAGTTAGAAATCAATGAAAATGATCAACAATTAACTAGCAGTGTTTTTGAAGGGAAATCATTCTTATTTACCGGAAAACTAACTCAGTTTACACGTGATGATGCCAAAGAAATGGTAGAACAAAATGCAGGAAAAACAATTAGTGGAGTAAGTAAAAAATTAGATTATTTAGTAGTAGGAGAGAAAGCGGGTTCTAAACTAAAGAAAGCAGAAGCTTTAGGAACAGTAACTATTTTAACCGAAACAGAGTTTCTGGAGTTGTTAGGGTAGTTTATTATTCTTCAAAAAACACATCCACTTCTTTTCTTGAAGAAATATTTAGTTTAGAGTATATATTGTTGATATGCGTTTTTACGGTACTTACACTTATAAATAGTGTGTCAGCAATATTTTTGTTACTAATTTTTTGAGACATTAACTCAAAAACCTTTTGTTCTTGAGGGGTAAGGATGGTTTTATAATCTATTTTAAACTCTTTTTTTATTTTAGTTTTTTGGAACAAAATGATGTTTACTATTATAGAAATAATAAGTAAAAATCCAATTACATAAACTACAATACCAGTTGTAGAATTGTTTGCGTTTAGTTGTGAATACTGATCCTTTTTTAAGTCGCTTTTAAACTGTTGGGTATAGTTTGATTTTGGATACTTAAGAGTCAATTGAGCTAATAAAGTGGCATAATAGGTTGATTCTTTTAAATCTGCTAGATAAAAGGATCTGCTAAATGATTTCTCATTAGCATAAAGATGATACGTGTATAATTCAACTAAAGGATCATTAAAGCTTTTGCTAAACTCTTGTAGCTTTTGAAAACAGTTTTTATAAATAATACTGCGTTGCGCATCACTTTTTGAGTTTTGTAAATCGTTTAGCAAGGTTTCTTGTAGTGCATTTATTTCTAAAATGGCTGTATTGTGTTTGCTAGACTGTTTGATCTCACAAAATAATTGTGATAAATCATTTAAAGGGAAAAATACCCTATCGGAATTATTTGCGATGAATAATATGGAATTACTCGTTTCACAATGGTTTAAAAGGTGTTTGGAGTCAGAAATTTTATCATTGCATGTATCAACATATATTTTGTATAACATGTTCTTAGAAGCTAAAAAATCACCCTTGAAAAGAAATTGTCTTAAGGAGTCAATTTTACATTCCTGAATTATTTTTTCCGTTAGTAATAAGTCACTTTTTTGATATTCATCTACAATAGTTAAATATGCAGTGGCGTTTTTAAAATCCTCAGTCACTTCTCCTGAAAATTGAAATTGCGCACTTAGTGTGCAGAAATTAAATAAAATAATACAATAAAATACTAATTCTCGCATTGGTAGTTGGTCAGTTTAGTAACAAATATAAGACTTCTTATGAAATGAAATAAGAAGTCTTATGTAGTGAGATAATTACAGAATTGGCTATCTGAAAAAGTATCCTTTTTACTTTTTTCAGACTGTCCAGATAGTTATCGGTGTGTCTAAGTCAGTTTTGATGAACTGCTGATTGTAATATTCTGACAAGCTCAGTCTGATTGTTTTCAGATAATTAACTGAGTTTAATTAGTAACCAATTGGATTTCTTTTTTTAAAATGATTCCTTTTATACGTAACAGCTTACTCTTTTCTGAAGCATTTGAAAACACGGTTATGGTTTTAGAAAACGGACCAACTCTTTTGGTATCGTATTTCACGCCAATTTCAGCAGTTTCGTTAGGCATAATTGGTTTACTAGGTTTGGTAGCTACAGTACAACCACAACTTCCTTTTACACTGGTAATGATAATAGGTGCTGTTCCAGTGTTTTTAAAAGTAAATGATCTGTTTCCGTCCGTATTTACATTCACGGATCCGTAATCAATAGTTTCTGATTGAAATTCTAAAATACCTTCTGTATTGTTTACAGTTTCTTGGGAGAATGCGATAATGCAAATAAATAGACATGCAGTAAATAATAACTTTTTCATAATAAAATTGTTTAGATTAATTGTTAGTACAAATATCAGAACGAATCTTGAAAACTAAGGGAATATAAGGGTTGAAAAAGGGTCTAGTCCCAGTATGAAATTAAAAAAGCACCCTTTTAAAGGTGCTTTTAAGAATTAATCTTTATGGCTTATAATAAAGAATTAGTATGCTTGTAATTTAGGATTTAGTACACCTGCTGTAATAGTGTAAATTAAACCTTTTTTACCTTCTTGAGCGAAACCAAATACTCCATAATCTCCTTTTTGATAAATTTGATTATCTCTTTCATTATATGATACTGTTCCCCATTTTTGGACATCAGATGCCGTAACAGTGATGTTTGTTGTAGGGTATTTAGTATCTGTAGGACAATATATTTCTAGCTCAAACAAGGTGTCAGAAATATTAGTATTAGGTTCTAAAAACCAAGTTGGTGTCGCTGGAGCTTTAACCCCTTCTTGTGGAGGTATTGGTAAAGCTACTGCTTCCTTTAAAGGGAAAGACCCTGATCGTAAACTACCATTAGTTATCTTAGTTATTTTGCAAAATATTTTGCTTCCGTCTGCTGCGCCTGAGTCATTCTGACTTAGCACAGATAATTGAAATACTGGTTTAGTTGCCATAACTTTATTATTTGTTATTTTCTATATGTACAGGTACATTTTCTATAGTTTGAGTTCCGTAAGTGAAGCTTCCTGAACCTTCCCAATTACCATTGATACTCATATACGCTTTGAAAGGAATTAAAGCATAGCTTGCTCCAACGGTATAACTACCTTCTAGAGCAACAATTTGCGTTACACCACCATATCCTGTAGCATGAATTTGACCTTTTAAGTTTTCAATAAATAGCTGTCCGTTTGGTGGAGCAATTGCTTGAATAATTTCTGCACTTCCCGATACGGAGTTTTTGCTAGGTACTACAACAAGGTTGAAATGCAATATTGGAGCACCTAGTGATCCTACATTACCAAGAGTTCCTATTACGTTATATGCTCCAATTAATGCTCTTTTTTCTGCCGTTAAAGTTCCGTTTGTTGAATTTTCCATAATAATTAAATTTTATTGGTTGGTTTCCTACTCATAAGGCTTTTCGGATTCCGCCTCGTTTTTATAGTGATTACTGAACTTCACTTTTTTAATAAGTGTCGAAAATAATTAGTGCTAGCTTTATTATTTCTACTATAAAGTTACTGTGAAAGAAGAGAGGAACTGAAAAAATATGCATGAGTGGGGAATTCCTATCCATGAGAAAGAAGAAAAATAGTATAGGAGTTTTTTAACCTAATAAAAGGTTTGGGAATGAGGTGTTTCTATTATTGACGTGCAAGTGGGGGAAGTGTGTTTTGAATATGGGGTAATAATATTATCGTAAGGTCCGTATTTTTTTGATAATTGTTTTATAAGTGTCGCTTAAAGTTGCTTTGTAATTTCCTGATAATAGTATAAGGTTGTCGGCAGGGATAATTTCTACTATTTTTTCAGAATTAACAATAAAGTTCCTGTGTGTTCTACAAAAAATAGCATTATCAAGCAAGTTTAGAATTTTTGTTAGTGATATCAGAATAACAAACTTTTCTTTTTCAGTAATGATGTTGCAATATTTTTCTTCTACTTCAATATATATAATTTCATTAAGTAGCACTTTTTTTAAAGCCTTTCCTTTTTTAATAAATAAATAGTCTTTACTAATAACCGTATCTTCCTCGTCACTTAAAAACACATCATTTTGAGCATAAAATTTTTCTACAGCCATTTCTATGGCATATAAAATTTCTAACTCATTAAAGGGCTTCATTAAAAAGCTAAAGGGTTGGGTAAGTTTTGCGCGTTCAAATATTTTTCGATCGGTAGAACTGGTTAAAAAAACAAATGGCTTTGATGCACCTGGAACCACATTGATGGTTTCTGCAAATGTAATACCATCAGGATTACCATTTAGGAAAATATCAATAACAACGATATCTATTTTATTGTTATAAAA
>Ga0105354_1000398_pt1 | contig 27010 bp, 23 predicted proteins | sample GOMGulsemesocosm_FD_83658 | JGI IMG/M metagenome (GOLD analysis project Ga0105354, IMG submission 83658) | Methane-oxidizing microbial communities from mesocosms in the Gulf of Mexico - GOM9B Gulf of Mexico | ecosystem: Environmental > Aquatic > Marine > Cold seeps | place: USA: Gulf of America...
CTTCTTCACAGTCCTTTGTTTAGATTGTTGCAGACCTAAAATAATCAAAAACACAAATAAGACGAAGGCCCATAGGGGAGTATGTTTTACTATTTCTACGATCAATTTATTTCTTTCCTTTGCCAATTTTGCGGTGATTGTGCCTCTACTTAACATCCATTTACATGATGGGCTAAGTAGTTGCTGGCGGCCCTTCTTGGTATTGAGGCACACCCTCTGCTATCAGTTCCCAGGATGCTTTAGAGCCTACGTAAATATGCCGACTCAGTACAATCTCTGGATCCCCATTCACACAACCTAAAGTGACCCCGTGTACCTGATCATTAAAGACCCCAGTGAGGGTGGAACCACATTGACTACAAAATTGCAGACCAAACCCATGTTTTCCGACATAAGATGTCAGCAGCTTTTCACCCGCCTGCCAGCTGAACTCTGTAGGTTTCACTAGTGCATAAGCTGATGCTTGCGAACTGAATGCCTTTCTGCAACGTGAGCAATGACATGACCTTGCATCGTGCAGTTGCCCCTCTAGCCTATATTTAATTTCACCACAAAAACATTCACCGGTTATTTCCACGTTGCTCTCCTCTGTCAGTTGTAAATGCACGCTGGGTTTTATTGATACTTTGTCAGAGGCTAAGAATGAAGCTTAACCTGTCTTTTAACAATCCTGATACAACATATCAAATTTATGTTTTAAATCAAATAGTTCACAAGAACAACTGATCAATAATGCTCATAAGTAAGGACAGAATGCATCAATTAACTAAAATCCATGCTTTGCGTCCCAGAAACAGTTACAGTCTTAAAGGTCCGCTGTCTTTTCCTTAAATCCACAACAACAATTGCTATGCATATCAAGAGATAAACATGCCTAAGCTGTTACTATTATGCTCCTTTCTAATTTTTAGTGGCTGTGCAAACACCCTAACGACAGATTCGTACGCCAAGATCCAACTAGGTATGACAGCAGAGCAAGCCCTGCAAAACCTAGAGGGCTATACAATCGATAAACTGCCACTGCAGGAACCTGATAATTGTTACTACCTGGTTCCTACAAAGGGGGTTAATGGGGTGTACTTGATGATTCTGGACGAAAAAGTGGCGCGCATTGATATTTACGATAAGCAATTGGCGATTAAAACTCAGCGGGGACTGGGCATCGGCGACTCAAAAACACAAGTGCTCAACAGTTACCCGCAAACTACCGTCAGCCCGCACCCTTACACTAGCCCAGAGGGTGAATATCTGGAAGTAGCGCTTGAGAACGGTAACGGCATCATTTTCGAGACCTATCACAAGACAGTGACTAACTTTCGTCTGGGCAGTTATCCAGCTCTGGGATATATCGAAGGCTGTTTATAAACCTCCATTTTGCTGCCTAGTTATTTAGAACCATCAAGTCTTCGGCGAAAATTACATTAGCAGAGTAGTTTTTAGCAATTTCCTGCAAGCTTGCCTCTTTATCGATAACCCCAGAACTAAAGTGGGTGTAGACCAAGTTTTTGATACTTGCCTGCCTGGCAATTAAACTCGATTCCGCCAGGTTAAGATGGGCTCTGGTACGCTGCCTCTTTTTGTTTTTTCCAGCACTTGCAACCCGATTTGCGTTCTTCTTGGTGCGTTTATTGCCACGGCCACCTTTCATTATCATGCCACCGGAATCGATAATCATGAAATCGGCATTATTAGCCAACTTAGACAGCTCTTTTGAATAAGTGAGATCACCGGTCACTACAATAGATTGATCCTGATAATCGAATCGGTAAGCGATAGCATAAGCGGTATGTGGCACCTTAATTGTCGATATTCTGATGTCTCCAACAGTAAAAGACTCCCCACCTTTAATATCTCTGACAGTAAATGCAGATTGCCGATCAGCCAGGGAGCGCTTGGTTTTCCCCAACCTATAGGCAATGTCATCCGCATACAGGTCCAGGTTTGTCTCAGTAAGCTTAACGGTGTTCGGTGGCCCGACAATGGTAAAATTATGCCGCCCCATCAACGAACGTATTAAAAAGGGCACAAACTCTTCATTGTGATCCAGATGATGATGAGTGAAAAACAAGCCCGATAATTGTCGAATATCGACACCAGCTCTAGCTAAATTAGCCTGAGCACCGTTACCCATATCCAGCAAAATCCGCGTACTCCCCAGTGAAATCAAAACACTGGCACTGGCCCTATTCTCATTGTAAACCGGCGATCCGGAGCCGATGATTGTAGCCGTCAACCGCTCTGCAGCATTCGCTGAAGTTAGCAGTGTTGAGACCAAGACCATTACAGTAATAATTAAGTTCTTCATTAAACACATCTCAAAATAAAATAGTCATAGAGGGAATAAAGCAAACGTCTCGATCCTACAAAGAGTAACTAACATCTGCCGACACCGACCTTCCACAGTATTGCCATAATCCAAACTGGCCGATACCAATATACGCTAAAGCTTAATCCAGAATGTGTAGAGAATGTGAAACTGTTTGTAGATAAATTTTATTAGAGGGAAAATCGCAATTGAATAGCCTTTGCAAGCTAATTGAGTAAAGAATAGGGAAGGCGTAATCGCACTTCAAAAGTAGCGAATAAAGCTCCGCTTTATTCGCTACTTTTATTAATTACATTTCTATGATGACTTCTTCTGCATGGTCATATTTATAATCGCCAATACACCAGAACCCAACATCAGTAACAGCGAAATAGCGTTTAACACTGGCGTACTACCTTCACGCAGACGCTCAAACATTGCCACCGTTAAAGGTGCGTCTGAGCCCACTAACATAAAAGTAGTATTAAAATTTTCAAACGACATCAAAAAACTGACAATGGCCGCTCCAACAATGGCGGGTTTTAAAAACGGCACCGTCACCGTAAATACAGCCATCAGTGGCGAAGCACCCAAGTTCAGTGCCGCCTCTTCCAGGGATCGATCAAATTTTTTCAATCTGGCAGAGATGATCAAGGTACAAATAGTAGTGATGAAAGCAAACTGACCTATCACGACTAAGGTCAGACCCGGGCGCAAAAACTCCAGATCGATAAACCAATAATCTTCAAGGTAATTGGCTATCTCACTGCTAAATACCAAAATCGAAACACCCAGTAACACTCCGGGAATAACCAGTGGCAGCAGCATCAACATATACAGAAAACTTTTGCCTGGAAAATTAAAACGTTCAAACAGAAAAGCGTTGCTACAAGCCACGCTAATAGCGAGAAAAGTAGTCACTATTGCTATACCGACACTCAGCCCGATACTGTCCAACAGCTCAGAGTCAAAAAATATCCCGACCTTCTCTCCTTCTGATGAGAAAAACCAGTCAGTGGTAAAGCCCTGCCATGGAAACGAGGGGAATAAACTATCGTTAAAGGCAAACACACCGACCACGATTAAAGGGGCGGCCAAAAAGATAAAAAAGGCCACCATATAGCTGTTGTAAAAAGCGTTGAATCTACTGCTTTGTTTTATTGAAGGTATCATTTATCACCCCATTGTCTTGGCAAAAGATTGGCGTGAGACTTTAAGCCCCGCCCAAACGATCAGGGAAGATAACAGTAACAACAATAAACCAAAGGCACTGCCCTGCTCCCAGTTAAAACGCGTAATAAATTGCGTATATATCTGTTCGGTAAACCATAAGCTGTCTTTCCCGCCTAACAACACCGGCGTCAGGTAATTACCCAGAGATAACATAAAGACAATAATACAACCTGAGACGACACCGGGGATGGCGTGCGGAATAACGATCTCACGCAGTACGTTCCAGTTAGTTCCACCCAAGTCGTAACCCGCTTCGATGTAACTGTCATCCAGAGAATCCAGCGTACTGACCAGAGGCACTACCATAAACAGCATCGAAGTATATACCAGCCCCAACATGATAGTCGCATCGGTATACAGCAATTCAACCGGGCCTGCTGACAAGCCGGACCACTGCAGGAAGTTGCTGATGACACCAGATTCACGCAGTAGAATCATCCAGCCAAAAGTACGTACTAACTCACTGACCCAAAATGGGATCAGACACATTGCAAAGACAATGCCTTTGCTGCGTCCTTTAAGCATTTTTGCGATGTAAAAAGCCACCGGAAACGCGATCAGCAAGGTTAAGATTGTCGCCATTATGGACATTACAGCGGTACGGACAAAAGTCCGCCAATACAGCGGTTCGAGGAAAAATTCCTGATAGAAGCCAAAGGTAAATGACCCTTGTTCTGGATCGGTGAAGGAAAAGGCCAATAATTCAAGATGCGGTAAAATGATTAAGAGTATTAACCATAAACATAACGGGGCTAATAATAACCACATCCCCAACTTAAAAGGTGAAGTAGCGGGCAAGCTGCTCATAATGATCAAACACCCCCGCGATTGTCGGGATTATCCGCGAAACACAATGTTTGCTCTGCGGACCAATTCAGATAGATAGTGTCAGCGTTTTGCAAATTGGCAAAATCAGAGGTCTGCGGCAATGTAACGGTAATCTTACCGCCTGATTCAGGCTCTACGGCAATAATCTGGCTTTTGGCCCCATCAAACAAAATAGTCTCTACCTGACAAATTAACTGATTATCAGTCTGCTCTGATGGCGCTGTACGGCTAACATTAATCGCTTCCGGGCGGACAAAAATTTCCACCGAGTTACCCGCGTTTACTGTCTTATCAGCACTCACTTTCGCCTTAAATGACAAACCATCATTAGTACTGACACGTACGGCTGTACCGTCTTGAGATTCAATATTACCCTGCCAGCGGTTGCTATCACCGACAAAACCGGCGACGAAGGCCGTTTCTGGCTGGTAATAAAGCTGGTGCGGAGTACCCACTTGTTCAAACTTTCCCTTGTTCATCACCGCGATCTGATCACTCATCACCAGCGCTTCAGATTGATCGTGGGTAATGTAAACAAAGGTAGTACCAAATTCTTTTTGCAGTAATTTCAATTCAATTTTCATCTGCTCACGCAGCTTTAAATCCAGCGCACCTAGGGGCTCATCCAACAGCAAAAGAGTAGGATTTAATACCAGACAACGTGCCAGGGCGATACGTTGACGCTGACCTCCCGACAGTTGATCGACACGCTTTTTGCCGCTACCGGCCAGACCTACACGCTCAAGAACCGCGGCAACCCGCTGTGCAATCTCTGCTTTAGGTACCGATTGACGTCTTAAACCATAGCCAATATTTTCTTCAATATTCATGGTCGGAAACAGCGCCAAATGCTGAAACACCATGTTTACCGGCCGTTTATTAGGCGGCACGTCCAACATAGATTTTTGTTTGATCAGGAGATCGCCACTGGAGGGCATCTCGAACCCCGCCAACATCCTTAATAGTGTAGTTTTACCGCAGCCAGAGGGGCCGAGTATAGAAAAGAATGAACCTTTGGGGATAGTAAACGAAATATTATCGACGGCAGTGAAGTCTGAAAAATGCTTGCAGATATTCTCACAAGCTAAATCTATGGTGGTTTCTTTTGACATAATAGGAAAGTATCTTTGCAGGTTTTTAGATCACGCTTTCCGGGAGGAAAGCGTGAGAGGGAGAGCGATATTAAGAAGCTTTTACACGGTCGAGAATCTTGCCTTCAATTTTCTCTAGACCAGCAGGTACTGGTGGGTACCACTTGATGTTATCGATATCTTTAGCGGAGAAACTCTCTTGATACTGCGCCTTAGCTTTAGCATCTACGAAATCATCAGATCCCTTAGAGGCAGTAAAGTTACCAGCTGCTGCCGTAATTTTAGCGGCAATATCCGGGCGCATCACGAAGTTGATCCACTTGTAGGCACCTTCTTCATTTTTGGTTTTACGCGGCAGTACGAAAGTATCGATCCAACCTAATGCACCAGATTTTGGCGCCACAAAAGTGATATCGGCATTGTCGCGGTTTAACTTCCAGCCGCCTGCATCCCAAGCCATTGCCGCAGTCGCTTCACCTGAACGCATCAGGCTAAGTAGCGCATCACCGCCACTCCAGTAAGCTTTAACGTTAGCTTTACACTCGGTCAGTTTGGCACCGACCTTTTCCATGATTTGCGTATATTTCTCAACATCAGAGTAAGCGGCGAAAGGATCTTCACCCATGGCAAATGCGAAGGCAATCAATGTAGGACGCTTTAAACGGTAAGTGACTTTACCGGCATAGGCTGGCTTACAAAGATCAGTGTAGTCGGTGATATCTGCAGAAGTTGCACGGTTAACAATTAAGCCGCTTGAGCCCCAGACGTGTGGTACAGCGAATACTTCGCCACCGACAGTAGACTGGCCTTTAGTTGCGGCTAACATAGAACCGATAAACTGGCTGTCATTGATTTTACTTAAATCCATTGGCTTATAAATTTTAAAAGCCTTCTGCGCACTGGCTACTCGATCCTGACTCGGCTGGGCTAAATCAAAGCCGGCACCGCGTGTCGCTTTCAACTTGGAAATCATTTCCTCGTTGTTAGACTTAGTCACTTTAACTGTAATACCAGTTTCTTTTTCAAACAAATCAATTACTTCTTGAGGAGCATAGCCACCCCATGTCAGTAATCGCAGCTCTTCGCCTGCCTGTGCACTTGTCGCAATTAGACCACTAGCAAGAATGACAGCTAGAGATAAAGTATTCAATTTTTTCATTGGGGCTCCTGGGTAAGATTCGATTTTTTTCTCTTTTTTTCTAAAATTTCACTGCAGAGTAGCGGCTAGATATTACATTCTTGTGACAATATGTACAGAAAAATCTCCTTCTGGAAAGATTTTTACATAAATAAATTGACGACCAAGATGTTAGTATTTTTATTTCCACTGCGGTGCATTAACTTTACCGATAATTTACTTACGGATTCGTTTGGTAAAATTAAATTGGCAATGATCAAGAAATGTAACTGATTATTTTAAGGGAGCGAACAACATTAAAGACATCTACAAGGCACGAAACCAATACAGAACGCCTAATTTAAGGATGTGGGCGAGATAAGATAGCACTGAGAAAGTTGGGCAGCACTGCCCAAAAGTATAGCGCCAACAAGCCCCCTAAAGAGGCTTGCTGGCAGTTCTTCTATTTATGAAGGGAAAGCGAACTGAGCCCCTTCACGTACTCCCGCTGAAGGCCAGCGCTGAGTAATCGTCTTGCGCTTAGTGTAAAAACGTACTGAATCCGGGCCGTAGGCATGCAGATCACCAAACAGTGAACGCTTCCAGCCACCAAAGCTGTGATAGGAAACAGGTACTGGTAGAGGAACGTTGATCCCGACCATGCCCACTTTGATGTTATCGCTGAAGTAGCGAGCCGCTTCACCGTCGCGGGTGAAGATACAAGTACCATTACCGTACTCGTGGTTGTCGATCAGCTCCATCGCCTGTTGCATGGTCTCGACGCGCACGACGACTAATACCGGTCCAAAGATTTCCTCTTTGTAGCTAACCATCTCTGGGGTGACGTTGTCGATTAAGGTACCACCGACATAATAGCCATCTTCGTAACCTGCAACTGTAGGGTTACGGCCATCTACAACGACAGTGGCACCATCGTTTTCGGCGCTGTCAATATAACCTGTTACTTTCTGCAGGTGTGCTTTAGTGATCAGCGGACCAAAGTCATTGCTGCTATCACTGTATGGACCTACTTTTAACGACTGCATACCTGTTTGCAATTTCTCAATCAACTGATCGGCCGCTTGATCGCCCACCGCGACTACGCATGACAGTGCCATGCAGCGCTCGCCGGAGGAGCCAAAGGCCGCACCGATAAGTGCCTGAGCGGCATTGTCCATGTCCGCATCCGGCATGATGATAGCGTGGTTCTTAGCGCCACCCAATGCCTGACAGCGCTTGCCGTTGGCGCTGGCTGTAGCATAAATATATTCGGCGATTGGCGTAGAGCCAACGAAGCTGACTGCCATTACTCTGTCATCGTGCAACAGTGTATCAACGGCGACTTTATCACCGTTAACAACGTTCATTACGCCCTGGGGCAAACCCGCATCGATAAGTAACTGGGCAATAAACATAGTAGAGCTTGGATCGCGCTCTGAAGGCTTTAAGATAAAGCAGTTACCGCAGACGATAGCCATTGGGTACATCCACAGTGGCACCATCGCAGGGAAATTAAACGGCGTAATGCCGGCAACTACACCCAGTGGCTGAAACTCACTCCAGGAGTCGATATCCGGGCCGACGTTTTTGCTGTGCTCGCCTTTTAATAGTTCAGGGGCATAGCAGGCATATTCAACGTTTTCGATGCCGCGCTGTAACTCTCCCGCCGCATCGTGAGAGATCTTACCGTGCTCTTCACCGATCAGTTCACAAATCTTTTCAGCGTTGTCCTCAAGCAATTGCTTGAACTTGAACATTACTCGGGCGCGCTTGGCCACAGGCGTATTACGCCATGCGGGGAAAGCAGCTTGTGCCGCAGCGATCGCCTGTTCAACAGTCTGCTGGCTGGCCAGAGCTACTTGCTTGCTTACCTGGCCGGTAGATGGGTTGTAAACGTCTTGGGTGCGCTCTGCATTGTCGAGCAACTCACCGTTGATCATGTGTCCAATAGTCTTCATGTAAAGAAACCTCTTACTTTTATATGTGTATTAACTTAGCTCTTGGATAGATTCGCCAAGTGCATTAATCAAACTGTCAATTTGTTCGGGCTCGACAATAAACGGCAGTCCCAACTGGATAGTATCCCCACCGTAGCGTACATAAAAGCCCTTATCCCAGAGTTTCATCGCTATTTCATAAGGTCTTCTGGCCGGTTCCCCCGGGTAAGCTTCAATTTGCAGTGCTCCAGCTAAACCGTAGTTGCGGATATCACTTACGTATTGCGTGCCCTTCAAGCTGTGTAGCGCCTCTTCGAACAGCGGACTAATTTGCTTTACCCGTGGAATCAATTGCTCATTTTGCAAAATATCCAGTGAAGCCAGAGCCGCGGCGCAGGCAACCGGGTGCCCGGAATAGGTATAACCGTGCGGCAACTCTACCAAGTAGTCGGCACCGCCATTATCCATAAAAGTCTGGTAGATTTCACTAGTTGCCACTACTGCACCCATAGGCACAGCGCCGTTGGTCAGCTGCTTGGCGACGTTTAGCAAATCTGGAGTAACGCCAAATTCTTCGGCGCCAGTATTTGAACCCATACGGCCAAAGGCGGTAATTACTTCGTCAAAAATTAACAAGATATTGTGCTGGTCACAGATTTCTCTGAGCCTTTGCAGATAGCCTACCGGAGGCGGGATAACCCCGGCCGACCCCGCCAGTGGCTCAATAATTACGGCGGCAATGTTAGAGGCATCGTGCAGCGCAATAAGCTCTAATAGCTCATCGGCTTTTTCGGCACCGCTCTTGGGCATGCCTTTAGTGAAAGCGTTCTCTGCCTTTAGCGTGTGTGGCAGGTGATCACAGTCGACTCCCTCGCCAAACATAGCGCGATTGCCTCCAATACCGCCTAAACTAAAGCCACCAAAGTTGACACCGTGATAACCCTTAGAGCGGCCGATTAATTTAGTTTTAGTCGGCACGCCTTTTTTGCGCCAGTAGGCGCGGGCAATTTTTAACGAAGTATCTGCAGCCTCTGACCCAGAGCCAGTAAAAAACACATAATCTAACCCTTGGGCATAAATTCTTTAATTCTATTGGCTAGCTCGAACGCCTTGGGATGGCCGTGTTGAAAAGCCGGTGCGTAATCTAGCTGACGCAGTTGCTTGGAGACTGCCTCGGCGATTTCCACTCTGCTGTGTCCGGCACCGCAAGTCCACAAACCAGACAGACCATCCAATATTTTGCGACCACTGGCATCGGTTAAATAGCAGCCCTGACCCTCAACGATCATCCGTGGATCATCTTTAAACTGGCGGTTGGCCGTATAGGGCATCCAGTACGCCTCCAGCTCTGCTCGAGACAGTCCGGCGGACTTTTGCAAATCAAATTCAGACATGGGGTTCCTCCCAATAGTGCGAATATTGCAGCACAGGCTGCTTATTCTGGTTTTAGTGATATTAAAATCAGTTTGCGCTCATTTTTAATTTTTAAAAATTTAAAATTACTAATACTTAGATAAGAATTTACTTACCTAACAAACTGGGCTTAATATACAAACAAAGATAACTATAAGTTGCTCTGCTATGAAAAATATAACTAGCTCCAGACCCCGGGGTTTATCCGGACGCTTGGCTGACACTGACATTCGGCTGTTAAAAATCTATAAGGCGGTAGTGGAATGCGGTGGTTTTACCACCGCCGAAGTCGAGCTGAATATCTCGCGCGCCGCTATCAGCATCGCGATGAGCGATTTAGAGCAACGACTGTCACTGCGTTTGTGCCAGCGCGGTCGCAGTGGATTTTCGATGACGCCTCAGGGGACTGAGGTCTATCAGGCGACCCTGCAACTGTTTTCTGCGCTTGAAGACTTTCGCACCCAGGTAAACAGTATTCACCACCAGCTCAAGGGTGAGTTAAACATAGGCATCACCGATAATTTAGTGACTATGCCGAAGATGATAATCACTAAAGCGCTGAGCAATTTAAAGAAGCGCGGTCCCGAGGTCAGAATCAATATTCGCATGATTCCACCAGGAGATATTGAAATGGGGGTCTTAGACGGAAAATTGCACACCGGGGTAATACCTGTGTTAAAAAAGCTGCCGGGCCTCGAATACTTGTCACTGTACAAAGAGCAGTCCAATTTGTACTGCTCCAGCGCGCACCCGCTATTTATGCTGCAAGAGCGTGATATATCCACGGAGCAAATCGAAGGTTACGATGCGGTGCTACCGGCCTATGCACAACCGGCCAGAATCAAAGCGATGTACCAGAGATTAAAAGGCACCGCCACCGCCACCGACCGCGAGGGAATTGCATTTTTGATTCTCACCGGTCACTACATAGGTTACCTGCCCACCCACTTCGCCGAGCGCTGGCTACTGCAGGGCACTTTGCGTGCAATACTGCCCAGAGAGCTAAATTTCCAGACACCTATTTCCGCCATCAGCCGCAAGGGTGCCAGAACAAATTTAGTGTTGCAGAGTTATCTAGAGCAGCTTGATCAAACCTGGGCGTCGGAGAAATGATTTAGTTGGAAGTTGGAAGTTGGAAGTTGGAAGTTGGAAGTTGGAAGTTGGAAGTCATCGGATTCTAATTGGGGTATCGGTACTCACTTAATAAGTGATTTTTGGTTAAGCTTGGCTTTGCCCTATTAAATTGCTACTTTTTAGTGGTTAAATATTTTACAATTTTTTCTTGCACTGTTTTTCCTTTTTAGCATAATATTGACCAAACGGTAAAAAAATAATTCTAAAAAATATTACTCTTTGCAATTGCCCGGCACACTTAGCTCTGAACCTCTAAAGCTACCTATAAGAGCCAGCAGTATGCAAAAACAGGAGATGCTCAATGGCTTTGCAGCATAGTCACAGAAGGTACCATAGGCAGATATCTGGCAGGCCCAGCACTGCGCTAGCGCTACTACTTAAAACGACCTCTCAGCGATATCTATTGCGAAAACCTCGATAATTTATTCCGGTTGCTGTTGTGATTACACAATAAATTGTGAGATTGCGGGGATAGTTGCGGCCATTAATTGGCCAATCTTACACTGGCCAATTAATCTGCGAGCTGGCGAAAATTTGATCTTTTACAGCCACTGAACAACAAGCAGCCAATGACTCTGATCAACAGAGACATCAAGCAGGCAAATTACTAGCGATAAACAGAGGCAAACCTATGAATAAACTGAAATGTGGCCTGATCCAAATGTCACTCAAAGGTGATACGTCAGAGTCGACACATTCAATCAGAGAGCAGATGATTGCCGCGCATATCCCTCTTATTGAGCAAGCGGCCGAGCAGGGGGTACAAGTACTGTGTTTTCAGGAAGTGTTTACCACTCCCTATTTCTGCCCCAGCCAGGATAAAAAATGGTACGCCAGTGCTGAGAAAATCCCCGAGGGCCCCACCGTACAGTTAATGAAGAGCTACGCGAAAAAACACAACATGGTCATAGTAGTGCCTATCTATGAAGAAGATTTACCCGGGGTTTACTACAACACAGCCGCAGTCATAGACGCCGACGGTAGTTACTTAGGTAAATACCGTAAAAATCATATCCCGGATACAGCACCGGGCTTTTGGGAAAAACTCTATTTCAAACCAGGTAACTTAGGCTACCCGGTGTTCGATACTAAATTTTGCAAATTGGGGGTGTACATCTGTTACGACCGCCATTTCCCCGAGGGCTGGCGAGCACTGGCACTCAACGGCGCCGAGTATATCGTTAATCCTTCTGCAACGGTTATGGGCAAGAGCAAATACTTGTGGGAACTGGAACAGCCCGCTTCGGCGGCCGCCAACGGTGTTTTCATCGGCGCTATCAATAGAGTCGGCAGCGAAAAGCCCTGGGATACACAGATGGGCGAATTTTATGGCAGCAGCTATATAGTCAACCCGCTGGGGCAAATCGAAGCCCAGGCCAGTGCTGATCAAGACGAATTATTGGTCCATGAAATCGATTTAGACATGATAAAGGAAGTGCGAACCGGCTGGCAGTTCTTCAGGGACCGCCGTCCGGAAACTTACGATGACCTGCTTGCTCCATAAGTAGAATTTTTAACTGGCCGATGGATGGATGACCTACTTAACAGGCTGTTCAATTATCGGCTTCTCTGAAAATAATAATTAAATAAGGGTAACTAAAATGAGTGACAATCAATCAGCTAACTCTACTGTTGTACAAGTAGACGAGTTCTATGAACTCGAGGTCGGCACAGATCTAAGCAATAGTAGCCACTATAATGAGGATATTGCCCCCACTAAAGTCAAGCAACGTACCTGGGGTACTTGGAATGTAGCGGCTCTTTGGGTGGGAATGGCGATTTGTGTACCCACTTATACACTAGGCGGTGTACTCACGGCTTACTTTGGGCTGTCGGTCGGGGAGGCCTTACTGACCATTTTAGTGGCTAATATCATAGTGCTAATTCCACTGACCTTAAATGCCTTTGCCGGTACTAAATATGGCATTCCCTTTCCGGTGTTGCTGCGCTCATCATTTGGCGTTTTTGGCTCAAACATCCCCTGTATCATTCGCGCAATAGTCGCCTGCGGCTGGTTTGGTATTCAGACCTTGTTTGGCGGCATCGCTATTCATATTCTGTTTTCGGCGATACTGCCGGGCTGGGAGAATTTAGGCGGTACCGGAGAAGTAATCGGCTTCTTTTTGTTCCTGGTAATGAACTTAATGATCGTTATCCGCGGATCAGAGTCGATTAAGATTCTGGAGACTGTCGCAGCACCTCTATTACTGGCTGTAAGCATAGGTTTGATGATGTGGGCCTGGCCACAATTTTCTCTGACCGAGATCTTAGCTGTGCCGGCGAATCGACCTGCAGACGCCTCTTTCTGGGGTTATTTCTTTGGCGGTCTGACTGCCATGGTAGGTTTCTGGGCGACTCTATCGCTGAATATTCCGGATTTCAGCCGCTATGTTAAATCGCAAAAATCGCAGATTGTCGGACAAGTAATTGGCTTGCCGGTAACAATGTTTTTCTTCGCCGCACTCGGCGTTGTATTGACAGCGGCATCTAGCACATTAGTCGGTGAAACGATCTCAGATCCAATCAATTTGATTGGTAAAATTGACAGTCCTTTTTGGGTCATTATCGCCATGATAATGATTATTATCGCTACTTTATCCACCAACACTGCAGCGAACATAGTCTCCCCTACCAATGATTTCCAAAATATTGCTCCATCCAAAATCAACCAGACTCGTGGAGTGCTGATTACCGGCGCTATCGGTGTCTTATTGATGAGCTGGGAGCTGTTAAAGAAACTGGGCATGATCGAATCCGATGTCAGTGTTGAAGCTATGTACACCAATTGGTTGCTCGGTTATTCCAGTTTACTGGGCCCTATTGCCGGCATCATGGTGGTTGATTACTTTATCATCAAAAAGCAGCAGCTAAATTTAGTGGAACTGTATAAAACCGACGGTATTTATGGCGGGATCAACATGGCCGGAATGATCGCTTTTGCGGTACCCGTTGCCTTGACTGTCTTCGCTCTGATGACCGGTTCTCTTAGCTGGTTCTATCAGTACGGTTGGTTCACAGGCTCTCTTTTAGGCGCAGTGATCTATTTTCTCACAGCCAGCAGAGAAGCTGGATATTCCAACTTAGCCACTGAGCAATAACAGTTTAGTTCAGGTTGACACCGTCAGTGCCAACACTGGCGGAGCACTTCGCTAACTGGTTGCATTCTAAGGGCCAGTTAGCCCTATTTCAAAAGCCAGTCTACTGCATTGCAGTGGGTAATATCAGCAAGTATAAACTTGAACCCTCGTTACTGTAGACGAGGTTTTAGCAGGAGAGGCAATCCATGTCTATTGTGATACGTGGCGGAACTGTCGTTACCGCAGAACAAACTTTCAGCGCCGACGTCTATTGTGAAAATGGTCTGATAGCCGCTATCGGTGAAAACCTCGAAGTTCCGGCAGGTGCCGAGGTAATCGATGCCACAGGTCAGTATGTCATGCCCGGTGGTATAGACCCGCACACCCATATGCAATTACCTTTTATGGGTACTGTTGCCAGTGAAGACTTTTATACGGGTACTGCTGCAGGCTTGGCCGGTGGTACTACCAGCATCATTGATTTTGTTATTCCGGCACCGCAACAGCCTTTAATGGATGCCTATCACCAGTGGCGCGACTGGTCAGAAAAATCTGCCGGAGATTACGGTTTTCACGTAGCCGTGACTTGGTGGGATGAAAGTGTCAAACGAGATATGGCAACGCTAGTACAAGAATATGGCGTCAACAGCTTCAAGCACTTCATGGCCTACAAGAATGCCATCATGGCGGATGATGAAATTCTGGTGAATAGCTTCGCCCGCTGTTTGGAGCTAGGCGCTATGCCAACAGTGCATGCGGAGAATGGCGAGCTGGTTTTCCAATTGCAAAAAGACCTGCTGGCCAAAGGTATTACCGGACCCGAGGCGCACCCACTTTCTCGCCCGCCGGTGGTAGAAGGAGAAGCCGCCAACCGTGCCATTCAAATTGCTCAAGTAATGCAAGTACCTATTTACATAGTACATGTCTCCTGCCAGGATTCGCTGGCGGCGATAACCCGAGCACGCAATGAAGGACAGCGTGTTTATGGTGAGTGCCTGGCCGGACACTTAGTCATTGATGACAGCGTCTATCGCAATGAAGGTTTCGAATTTGCCGCCGCCCATGTAATGAGTCCACCTTTTAGATCCAAAGAACATCAGGCTGCTCTGTGGAAAGGCCTGCAGGGAGGAAATTTGCAGACCACCGCCACCGATCACTGCTGTTTTTGCGCACCGCAGAAAGCCGCAGGTAAGGATGATTTCACAAAGATTCCCAACGGCACCGCCGGTATTGAAGACCGCATGGCGATCATGTGGGATGCCGGCGTTAACACCGGCAAACTAACCATGAATGAATTTGTCGCTGTGACATCTGCCAACAGCGCAAAAATATTCAACATCTATCCGCAAAAAGGTTCTATTACACCCGGAGCAGACGCAGATATCATCGTCTGGGACCCAGAAGCCAGTCGGACCATCTCCGCGGCTACCCACCATCAAAATATTGATTTCAATATCTTTGAAGGGCGCACAGTCAAAGGTGTACCTACCCACACTTTGAGCAGAGGTAATCTGGTGTATAAAGACGGTGATTTACGCGCGGTTAAAGGCGCGGGTAAATATGTTAAACGCAAGGCTTTCTCGCCGGTATTTGAAGCGATGGCTAAGCAGAGCGCCGGAAATGCAGCACAGCCTGTCAACAGAAAATAACCCGCTATACTGCTACTCAACTAAAAGGCAGACAAACAAATATGCTCAATTGACTATTATTTAAGCAGTTAAGCATATATTGTTTAGGGTACACAACGGATTTGTCCCTACCGTCAAAGGCATAAGTTTCAGCTGAGTACAACATGGAGGTTGTAATGAAAATAGCCATTCCTCTGGAGCGGCGTCCAGGAGAGCTCAGGGTCGCCAGCTCACCTGATGTGGTAAAAAAATTATCCGCGCTCGGCTATACAGTGGTAGTTGAGAGCGGCGCTGGCCTGGCAGCCAGTTTTTCTGATTGGGACTACCAAGCTGCCGGCGCTACTATTGCCGAAGATAACAAAACGCTGTATCGGGACGCCGATGTCATTTTCAAAGTGCAACGTCCTATAATTTGCACCGAAGATTCTGAACTGGCTCTGCTCAAAGAAGGGGCTATTTTAATTGCCCACTTAGCCGCCAAAAGCCAGAGCGAAGATGTAGCTGCTTACGCTAAGGCCGGTATAACCAGCTTCGCTCTGGAGCAAATCCCCCGAATTAGCCGCGCACAATCCATGGACATCCTCTCCAGCCAAACTAATTTGACCGGTTATAAAGCAGTAGTGGACGCCGCCTCTGTATATGCTAAAGCTTTCCCGCTGATGATGACAGCGGCGGGCACAGTGGCTCCGGCTAAAGTATTTATTATGGGGGTAGGTGTCGCTGGCCTACAGGCGATAGCGACCGCCAAGCGCCTGGGAGCCGTAGTCACGGCCTATGATGTGCGTCCTATCGTTAAAGAGCAAGTGGAGAGCCTGGGGGGAAAGTTTCTCGAGGTCGACAGTGCTGCCAGTCAGGATGCGCAAACCAGCGGTGGTTACGCCAAAGAGATGAACGATGACTATAAACTCAAAGAGCAGGCAGCTATTGCCGAGCACATCGCCAGACAGGACATCGTCATTTGCACCGCCTTGATTCCCGGGCGACCCGCTCCAGTATTAGTGACGCAAGCTATGGTTGAAAGCATGAAAAATGGCTCGGTGATAATCGATTTAGCAGTGGAAATGGGCGGAAACTGCCCGTTGTCAGAGCTCGGAAAAGTAGTGACAAAGCATGGTGTCACTATCGTCGGCCACGAAAATTACCCCAGTCGGCTGGCGGCAGATTCCAGCGCCCTCTATGCTAAAAATCTATTCAATTTTTTCCTGTTGCTCAGTGCCCCCGATTCACCGCAACTACAGATAGACTGGGACGATGAAATTATTGAAAGCACACTGGTCAGCAAAGGCAATCTAGTAATGAATTAGGGTAAACAGCTACCACTACCACAATGGAGGTTATCGACATGGACGCCGACACTATAATCCAACAGAGCAAAACACTGGCAGAACAGGCCAGCCAACTCGCTGAAAAATCTGCCGATTTAGCCACTAACGCCGCGCTTTTGAGTAACGCCAATAACGCAACCGGCGACCCCATCATCTTTAATCTAACCATTTTCGTACTGGCGATATTTATTGGCTTCTATGTGGTCTGGAGTGTCACACCGGCACTGCATGCACCTTTGATGAGTGTCACTAATGCCATCTCCTCTGTGATCATAGTCGGAGCGCTGATCGCCGTTGGTCCACAGGAAACGAGTTTTTCAACGATGATGGGCTTTATCGCCATGACACTGGCCGCCGTTAACATTTTTGGCGGCTTTATCGTCAGCAATCGTATGCTGGCCATGTTTAAAAAGAAAACCACTAGCGCCGGGAGCAAAGTATGAGTGAGACAGTCAGCGGTATCGCCTATCTACTGGCATCAGTGCTCTTTATCTTGGCACTGCGTGGCCTGAGCTCTCCAGACAGTGCTCGTAAAGGCTGCTACTTGGGCATGTTCGGAATGCTCATCGCAATTCTCACTACGCTGCTCAATCCCGAAGTCGTTAGCTATGGAAGTATTTTTGTCGCGCTGTTAATTGGCGGCAGTATCGGCGCCGTTATTGCGCAAAAAATCCAAATGACTGCCCTGCCGCAATTAGTGGCGGGATTTCACTCTCTGGTGGGACTGTCAGCAGTATGCGTCGCTTTAGCTGCATTTTACAACCCCTGGGCATACGGAATCGGCACACAAGGTAATATCAATACTGTCAACCTTATCGAGATGGCGCTGGGAGCTATTATCGGGGCTATTACTTTTTCCGGATCCCTGGTCGCCTTCGCTAAGCTGCAGGGAATGGTCAGCGGTAATCCTGTGAAATTCAACGCTCAGCACAGTATCAATGCGCTACTGGGCATTGCCTTGCTAGGCTTAACTTTGTGGTTACTGACAAACCAGAGCAGCAGTATTTTCTGGCTATTGATCAGCCTCTCTATCGTACTGGGGTTTGCTTTAATCATCCCCATTGGCGGTGCAGATATGCCAGTGGTGGTCTCTATGCTTAATTCTTATTCAGGCTGGGCGGCAGCGGGTATAGGCTTCACTTTAAACAATTCACTGCTTATTATCACCGGGGCATTAGTGGGATCGTCCGGGGCAATCTTGAGCTACATAATGTGCAAAGCCATGAACCGCTCTATCTTCAATGTCTTATTAGGAGGTTTCGGCAGCAGCCAATCCAATATTTCAGTCAGTTACGACGAAAACCGCAGTGTTAAATCCGGCAGTGCTGAGGACGCCGCTTTCATCATGAAAAATGCCTCTAAGGTAATTATTGTCCCTGGTTATGGCATGGCGGTTGCCCAGGCACAACACGCCCTGAGAGAGCTGGTAGATATGCTTAAGGATCAGGGAGTAACTGTCAGTTACGCCATACATCCGGTGGCTGGTCGCATGCCCGGACACATGAACGTACTGCTGGCAGAGGCCAATGTCCCCTACGAAGATGTCAAAGAACTGGAGACCATCAATCCCGAGTTCGCCACGGCAGACGTCGCCTTTGTAATTGGTGCCAATGATGTGACCAACCCGGCGGCAAAGACAGATACCAGCAGCCCAATCTATGGCATGCCGATTCTGGAAATATCCAAAGCCAACACCATTTTATTTGTTAAACGCGGCATGTCAGCTGGCTATTCAGGTGTGCAAAACGCACTGTTCTACGCCGACAATACGATGATGCTATTTGGTGATGCCAAGAAGATGACCGAAAAAATAGTTCAAGGTTTTTAAACAAAGTTGGAAGTTGGAAGTTGGAAGTTGGAAGTTGGAAGTATAATAATATCCTGATACGCAATTCCACTTTCCCCTGGTATTTACAACCCTCCTCTAATGGCGAACCATAAAAGAAAAATCAGTTAAAAGTTAAGTTATTCTAGGTGTAGGAGATGTACCGCTAGAACCGCGCAGGTTCGATGATTCCTCCCCCTGTTGGGGTCTCTCCTCCACATTGATCGGAAATTCTATATTAAACTCCACTCCAGCATCTATCTCACTGTGGCATTTAATACTGCCCCTCAGTTTTTGCGAGACTAAGTTATACACTATATGCATCCCCAACCCAGTGCTGCCGCTACTGCGTTTTGAGGTAAAGAAGGGATCGTAGATTTTATTTAACTGCTGCTGTGACATGCCGCAGCCGTTGTCTGTGTAGTTGAGGCAAATATTATCGCCACAGCGCTGTATGTTTATATGAATCAGTCCCTTTTCGATATGTTCAAAGCCATGCACTAAACTATTCATTAAAAAATTAGTCAGTATCTGGCTATAGACACCAGGAACATTGTAGATCTGCAACGCATCCGGGCACTCTAAGCTGATCTCATGTTGGGTACTCTTAAATTTAGTATGCAAACTAGTGAGAATATCTTGGGTGTATTTTCTGATATCAAACTCGCGGACCTCAGTGGTCGACTGGTCTACGGATATCTCTTTGAAGCTGCTAATCAACCCCGCGGCGCGGGTCAGGTTAAGCATATTAATATTATTGCTACTTTGAATTTGCAAGATGAACTTTTCCAGATCTTTTTTCGATAAGCTGCCACTATGGTACTTCTGGTCAATGACATCAGTCAGATCTGCAAGCTGCGAGCTTGAGGTGATAGCAATGCCCACGGGGGTATTAATTTCATGGGCGACTCCCGCCACCAGGCCACCCAGAGCCGCCATTTTTTCAGACTCAATCAGACGTCTTTGCGTACGCCGCAGTTGATCCAGTGATTGCTGCAATTCACTGGTACGCTCTCTTACCAGCTCCTCCAATTGATCTTGATGTTTTAACAGCTTTTCCTTGGCCAATAAGCGTTCAGTGATATCAGTGATGGAGATAGTAATTAACATTTTTCCGCTACTTTTTTGCTTGGCAATATAAGCGTGCAGGAAAAATTTTTCTCCCCCTTTCCTCAGGCCGGGGACAGCTTCAGTATTGAAGGCAATCATTTGCATGGAGTCATCGGCAACAAACTTTTTAAAGGCAACATATTGGCTGGCGTTATTACTTGCCAATAAGTTAAACAGTGGAGTGTTTACTACTTCGTAAAACTGATAGCCAAATATATTTTGCGCCGCCTTATTAAATAGCGTGATGCAGAGTTTTTCATCGATGACAATGATAGCGGATGCATTGATGTCCAGTAGATCAAAGTACCGCTGTTTACTGTTGCGCAATTCGGCAACGGCGTTACGCAATTCGTATTGCTGCCTTTGATTTTTCTGCAGGGTGTCTTTAAAAGTTGCCACTGCTGCATAGCTATTGGCTAAATATTTGTCGCTGTTGTCCGGTAGGTCTATTTCAATCTGGCCATTCGCCAGACGCACCATGACATCATTGATAATTTCAATGGATGCCGACATGCGCCTGGCGAAGTACAGCGAGGTAATAATCATCACCAGCATTAGCATTATCGTCAATATCCCTACTGTACTGCCACCAGCCAATGATTCTTCAATCATCAAAGTTCTTTTTTTGACACTTTCTATATAGTAATTGGAGATAACGATTAACAGCTCATAGCTTTTATTCAATAACTCATTCGCTCTTAGTAACTCAGCTCTGGCTTCTTTTGGATCCACTGAGACCAATTCAATACTACTGATCACCACACTTTTGTAATGGCTAAAGGCCTCTTTTATTTGCGCATTAATATCTAACTGATTAATGACCAGTTGATCACTTTTTTCCAGGTGGCGGTACAAATTTTGCTCAACAAGGTACAGCTGATCTATTATTTTTCGTCCGCCCAAATACAGAGTTTCTTCATCGGGTTGTTGTAATGAGACCAATAACAGTTGAGTCAACTCTGAATGCAGCTTCAACATGGCGATACTGGATTTGGAGAATTCACTGACTAGCGGCAAATTACTTTGGTTAAGTTCGGTCAGTAAGTCTACCTTAGATTGGATAGTGGATTTGGCGGCAAAATATAGAACTAAGGTCAACACAATACCTATCAGTGGTGAAATCAAGAAACGTTCACGTATCGATAAAGTATTCAAAAAACTCATAGGTCAGACCTGAGTTAAACCGTTAATTGGATCCTACTAAAGTGTCACTTGCACTGACAGCGACATACAACCGAGCCAATACACATTAGGTCGCTGCATTGATCTGGCTATTAAAGTCATCTCTAAGGGGGGTCTGCTATTGTTTGCCAGTCGTCCGGCACTATCATACCTTTGTAAAGTAAATCACTGCCGTGTTTCTTAAACACCACTAGCACCCCTTCAGGTTTTGGCCATACACCCAGACCATCGCGTAAATTCGTACTGTGGCCAACAAACACACTGTTGCTGTCAAGTGGTTCTGCACTGTGAATGGCAGTTGCTAGATACTTGCCGAGTCGTTTTGATTCAGCGGAGTCCTTACTCAGTGAATAGGCTAAATCGTAATCGACAATCACTTGCTGGAAAATAATTTTAGCGGTATCAAAAGCTCTACAGTATGGGCTTGAAGCCACAGAACCTATGGGAATACTCAAGCGTTCGAGGTGCCTTTTTATGTTCCCAGCCACTTCTCGCCCTAGCGCGGATAAATTTCGCTGACTGCTACAGTCATCGTAATTTACACTAAAGCCCCCCTGAACTGACTGCTGGTGCTTATCTGTGGTTTTAGGCTCAGTTGGAGCATGGCGTAAATACAACACATGTCCCCCCTGCTGTATTTGATTAATTAATGCTGGTAGAGGCTGGATATCAAAGATGACTTCAGCTACCAGCCCCCAGCTTGATAGGGAACAGCCAATAACCAGTAGCTTTAAATAAGTGATTTGTTTGTTCATGCTTTCAACTATTTGTTAATTATTTAATAAGTAACCAATAATAAATAATCTGACTGCAAACTGATCTAATAAAATTTCTAGTTCTGGGGAGATATAAAAAAAGCCAGATACAATCTGGCTTAGTGCAAATAACTTGGTCTTATTACAATAGCTTACAGCTGCACCTGACTTCCTTAAAAAACTAAAGTTTATGGGGCTGCCAGCTTATGCCGTTTTAACAAAGGGCACCTTTTTAACTAAGCCCAATGCCAGGACTATGCCAAAGCTTACCGCTAGCAGACCAAACTGCTCTACCCAGGTAATCATTTCCGCCAGCAGTATGACTGCCAGGAACATAGTGGTCGGTGGTACCAGTGCGGCAAATACAGCACCGCGGGAGGAGCCTAAAATGGCCACTGCCTGGGAGTAACAATACAGCGCTAAAATAGCCACCAATACCCCCTGGAACAAACCTTGCTGCAATAGCGTTTGCAGCGGAATTTGCCCCAGAGCTCCGGGAGAATGCAGAAGATAGATAGGGGTATATATCAACATTGACAGCACAGAAACTAAGGCTGTCGCCATCCAGGCATCAATCTTCCAGTATTTACACAGTAGAGTGTAACTTGCCCACAATAAACCACAGCCAACAAACATCAAATCTCCCACAGCGGTATCTAAGGACAATGCCCCTAGATTACCAACGCCGACACTGACGACTCCGGTAAAGATCATAGCCACACCTAACAATCTGGCGGTCGAAATTTTTTCTGATAGAAAAAACACACAACCTAAGGTAGTAAAAAGTAACATGGAACTGGGGGCAATTATGCCAAAATGTGAGCTCGGTGCCAGGTTCAAACCCGATGTCGCCAACAGCACATAAGGGGCTCCGGCGCCAAGTGCCAATACTAGCCCTTTGGCCAGCAATTTTTTACTTTTGGCAAACTGCAGCAATAGAATAGGCAGTAGCAGACAGCCCGCCACCAAAAAGCGAATCGCGGTGATATCCCAGTGATCTAACTGCTCCAAAGTCGACATCTTCGAGATCACCGGCCAGCTGCCCCAAATCAATGAAGCCAATAAGCCAAAACTGGCCCCTAGTAAAATCTTTTTTGTCTGTGCTTGCATAAGTCGTCCGTCAATTCGTGTTACAAGGTTTGCTGTTATCTTCTGGCCTAGTTTAACCAATAAATCAGCTTCAGATGCTGCATTGAGCATTAGTTTGCGTTATAAATACTGCGTATTTTTTGTATTCAGGATGAAAAACTGCGCCATGAATGACACCTTTGATAAACTCGACCGAAAAATTTTGCAGCAATTACAAATTAATTGCCGCCAAAGTACCGAGCACTTAGGCGCAATAGTCGGTTTATCGGCTACCGCCTGTCAGCGAAGGATTAAAAAGTTGCGCGATAGCGGGGTAATACATAGCGAAGTGGCCATCCTGGATGCCGCTACTTTGCAATCTCGCCTCACTGTATTAGTGGAGATTAAATTTAATAAAGGTGGCACTGTGGTGATAGAGGGATTTAAAGCGTTGATGAGAGACTGCCCCGCCGTGCAACAATGTTATTATCTGGCGGGAGACGTTGATTTTTCAGTGATTATCAGCGTTGCCAATATCCAGGAATACGAGCTGTTAACCCGTAGTTTGTTCTTAAATAACCCGAACATCGTAAAGTTCAGTAGTAGAGTAAGCATGGATAATGTCAAAACCAGCTTGGCCATTCCCCTGGACTGACCCCAGATTCATTTTGCTCTCGAAACGGCCTCTCTGCTTAGCGGGCCCAAAATACTCTACACAGCCATCCTCTAAATATTCAGTAGTAGAGTAAGCATCTATAATCTTAAAAACAGCTTGGCAATCCCTCTGCAATAGGCAACATACAAGCCTTTAAAATAGATTCTTACTGAAGCTAATTTCCTCGCTGCCACCCGCTAAGTGTAATTGACACTGCTTAGGAGCAGTGCTGGCAATGACCTTGCCGCGACGAATGACGTACAGGCGCTCCGGGCGTAACTGTAAAGCTTCTATGGCAGTTGCTGCTTGCAGAATCAGGATATCGGCGTTGGCACCCACCTTGAGGCCATAATCCGGTAAATGCATCACCTTGGCGGCATTTTCAGTAACTGCGGCAAAGGCCTGCCCCATTTGTTCGACGCCGGTCATTTGCGCCACGTGCAGCCCCATGTGAGCCACGTCCAACATGTCATGCGTGCCAAAGCTATACCAGGGATCCATCACGCAGTCGTGGCCAAATGCGACATTGATACCCGCTGCCAACATTTCTGGCACGCGAGTCATTCCACGTCTTTTAGGGTAGCTGTCTGAGCGACCTTGCAGTGTTATGTTTATTAGCGGATTGGCTACAACATGCACTTGTGCCTCGCGGATCAGTGGCAATAATTTAGACACATAATAATTGTCCATCGAATGCATGGAGGTTAAATGTGATCCGGTCACTCTGCCCTGCAACCCCTGCCTTTGAGTTTCATAAGCTAAGGTTTCAATATGCCGTGACATCGGATCGTCACTTTCATCGCAGTGCATATCTACTAACAAGCCGCGCTCGCTGGCGATTTCACAGAGACGGCGGATAGACGCAGCACCTTCAGTCATGGTTCGTTCAAAGTGTGGGATACCGCCGACCACATCAACCCCTTTATCCAGTGCTCGCAGTAAATTTTGCTCGGCTTTAGGGTAGCGCAAAAAACCATCCTGAGGGAAAGCCACTAACTGTATGTCAATGTAATCTTTCATCTCGCGGCGCACTTCCAGAAGTGCATCCACCGCCAGTAATCGATCATCACTAATGTCCACGTGAGAGCGAATAGCCAATGTGCCTTGCGCTATCGACCACTTACACAACTCAAGTGCCCGCTGTTTAATCGACTCTACTGTCAAGGTCGGTTTGAGTTCACCCCAGAGGGCAATTCCCTCAAGCAGTGTGCCACTGCGATTGAGCCGCGGCTGGCCCAAACTTAACGCGGAATCCATGTGGAAGTGGCTGTCGACAAAAGGTGCTGTAGCCAACTGGCCGTGGCCTTGTATTTCTCTGACAGCCTGAGCATTGATATGCTGACCAATCGCGCTAATTTTTCCAGCTGTAACGGCGATATCGACGCTTTTTTCACCACTGCTTAAGTTGACATTTTTTATCAGTAAATCCAGCATCTTCTAATCCTTATTAACTTCCTCTGCGGCAGCTAACACTAACAGTAAAGCAGGGCATTAGGAACCTGTGAACCCCTCGATTCCCAGAGGATCAATAGACTGCAGCTGTTTTATTTTCTGTCGGCTTATCCCCGTGCTCAGCAGCAACCGCTGTCAGATAAAGTAAATGCACATGGACCAGCCAATTAGCGCTAACTGCATCCTCCAATAGTGCACTTTTTGTGCTATAAGTGATTGCTCTTGTTACCAAATATTTAATCGTAACTTCTTCAGCGAAAAATAAAATTGGATAACAATAAATACAACACTAATATATTAATGATAGAGTTTAACCGCTGCCAAAATCACTGACTCTGAACTATGCTTAGAGACCAGTTACAAAGCACATTACTGAGAGCAAACAATGAACAAACTATTTAAACAACAAGCTTACATTGCCGGTAAATGGGTCGAGAGCAGTGATGGAGCAGTGCAGCAAATATTCAACCCGGCCGACGGCAGCTTATTGGGTACAGTACCTATGTTAGGTGCCGGCGAAACGCGTATGGCTATTGAAGCTGCTGACAGCGCTAAAGCGCAGTGGGCAGAAATGACTGCGGGCGAGCGCAGTGCAATAATGCGCCGTTGGTATGAACTGATGATTGAAAATGCCGATTTGCTGGCAGAAATTCTCACCTTAGAACAGGGCAAACCTCTGGCAGAAGCTCGTGGTGAAGTCTTATATGGCGCCAGTTATATCGAATGGTATGCAGAAGAGGGCAAGCGCATCTATGGGGATATTATTCCCTCGCATAAAAAAGGCGCACGAATCGTCGTCTTAAAACAACCCATTGGCGTAGTCGCCGCTATTACCCCCTGGAATTTCCCGACATCCATGATCAGTCGCAAGTGCGCCCCAGCCATGATGGCCGGCTGCCCCTTTATTGTTAAACCTGCACCAGATACTCCCTACTCGGCGCTGGCACTGGCTGCACTGGCAGAGGAAGCGGGCATCCCCCCCGGTATTTTCAATGTCGTCACAGGCGATGCTATTGCTATTGGCGGTGAAATGACCAGTAACGATACCGTGCGCAAGCTTAGTTTTACCGGTTCGACAAACGTAGGTAAAATTCTGTTGCGCCAATGTGCAGATTCGGTGAAAAAAGTGTCACTTGAGCTCGGCGGCAACGCCCCTTTCATTGTCTTCGATGATGCCGACATTGACGCTGCCGTTGCCGGGGCGATTGCCTCTAAGTTTCGCAATTCCGGTCAGACGTGCGTCTGTACCAATCGCTTTTTGATCCAGTCTGGTATCCACGATGAGTTTGTCGATAAATTTGCTTCTGCAATCGCGCAGATCAAAGTGGGCAACGGTATGCTCCAAGGCATTAATCAGGGGCCGATGATCAACGAGGCCGCTGTGGTGAAAGTGGAGCAGCACCTAGCCGATGCCCTGCACAAAGGCGCCAATTTGATTAGTGGCGGCAAGCGCAACCCTATCGGCTCTAACTTCTTTAACCCAACCCTGATTACTGATGTGACCAGTGAGATGACAGTCGCCAGGGAAGAGACTTTCGGGCCGCTGGCACCTATTTTCCGCTTTGACACAGAGCAGCAGGCAATTGCTCTGGCCAATGATACGCAATTTGGTCTGGCAGCCTACGCTTACACTAAAGACCTGGGCAGAGCCTGGCGAGTTGCCGAGGCCTTAGAGTACGGGATGGTTGGTGTCAACGAGGGAATTATCTCCAATTGCGCCGCTCCCTTTGGCGGGATCAAGCAGTCCGGTCTCGGCCGCGAGGGATCCAGATACGGTATCGATGATTATCTGGAAATGAAATATATGTTACTCGGCGGGATTTAAACTTAGCCTGTAGAGAGCTACTGAGCTGGGCTCAGTGGCTTTGTAACTCA
>Ga0105354_1000401_pt1 | contig 26978 bp, 21 predicted proteins | sample GOMGulsemesocosm_FD_83658 | JGI IMG/M metagenome (GOLD analysis project Ga0105354, IMG submission 83658) | Methane-oxidizing microbial communities from mesocosms in the Gulf of Mexico - GOM9B Gulf of Mexico | ecosystem: Environmental > Aquatic > Marine > Cold seeps | place: USA: Gulf of America...
ATTCAAACCTTCAACCTCCACAGCCGTAATGTGGTGCACTATTCAGTTATGCTACGAGGCCGTTAAGCGAGTGCAAATATAATGATATTCTCTAATTACGAAACTAAAAGTGGAAGTTTTTTTAATCTTTTTTTGATAAAAATTGTTGAAGGATATTTCTTGCAGCAATTGCGTCTTCTTCAAAGATAAAAATATCGTTGTTATTATGGCCAGCAATGAATCCAGCTAGTCGAGAAGATTCAGTGTTATTTTTTATAATACTACTAATATTAGCCTTTTCTAGTTCATATTTTATGGCGTTAAGAATAATATTTGAACCCTGATGTAGTTTGATATGTTTTGATTGATTATCCATAGTATATTGATTTATACTAAAGATACAAAAAGTTAATTAATTTTATTGGAAATTCTTAGGGCAATTGGCATTATGTAATAGTCCTTTAAAGAGGTATTAATATTTTTTAATCTAAAGCTCTTTTAGTTACATATATTCTCCAAGCAAGGATGGCCAACTGTATTTTATTTGCTTTACTCAAATCAAGCCTTCTTTTTGAAAAACTGGGGAAGACTATTTTGTTGATTTTGGCTAAATTTTTAAAAAAAATATTTTTCAAGGGAGTTTTTTTTGTAAAAATAGAAAACTCGCTCATATTGAGCGAGTCTTTGTACAAATAAGTTCTAATTTTATTTTTTTGTTGTGACAATTATAGCGCCGTCTTTTGCTTTGTTACCGTATAAACTTTGTGCGGTATCTGGCTTCAAAAAATCTACTGATTTTAACTTGTTGGCTTTTGCTAATTTATCTAATTTTTTAAAATCAGCTTTTTTGCCGTCAATCATGATTAGTTTTTCAATTTCAGGATCATCAACAAAATGAAATTTTTGAGCATCTTGTTGCTTTGCTGTCCATTTTTCATCTTCGTCATTATTAAAGTCGAAATCAAAATTATTGAGTTTGAGGACCATTCTTTTTCCATCAGAATCTTCTTCAAATACGAAAGCATCTTTTATGTGTTCTTTTATATCATCAAAATTAAATGTTGTACCATTAATAGTCATCTTATGCTCATGATCATCGAAAGAAAAATCGAAATGTTTTGAAAGTGAATGAGTGCCATTGAAACTAAAACTTTTAGAGTTAGATGAGCTGATGTATAATGATTTTTTTTCAGCACCAAGATTAATTGTACTTATAGGATTATCACTAGACAAAGAAGTGTTTGATTCATTACCATTATTATCTTTTAATTTGATTTTTATGGCGATAATTTCATTGTTTTTATTGCGTTTGATCCCTGAAAATTTAGCTTCAATATCGTGTTTTTTTAATGTTGCTACAATTTCTTTAAATTCGCTATCCTTAGTATTTTTGTCAATTGTAACTTTAATGTTATCGTTGCTAATGGTATTAATTTTAACTGTTTTTGGGATAGCATTATTTGCAAAAGAGAAGTTAATTAATGCGGCAGTAAGTGAAAGGCTTAGTAGTCCATTTCTTAAAATTGATGTGTTCATAATGTGTTTTTTAGTTAATGAGTGATTAACTCATAAATGATTGATTACTATAAAAATACATTAAAAATGAATTGAATGGTGTTAAAGAAAGCTAGTTTAGCATAGTTTTAACGTTTGCCTTCTTTTAGAAACAACTCGTAATTAATTTAATTAATTTGTTGCCAATCTATACCGTCACTTTGTAACCAGCAAACGGAATTACTCTGAATTGTATTTTGGTTGTTATTTTGATTGTCCCTGTAGCTAGATATAGTCCTATTGGAATTAGAACTGTTTTTAATGATATAAAATCGACCTGTAGAGTTATTAGCAGCAGGTAATATTAAATCATGACTACCTGTAATAATAATAGTATGATGTTGTTCTCCTAAGGTAAGATTCCCTGTTGTTCTTAATATTGCTACCGAAACAGAACCACCAACTTGTAGGGTAGAATTAGCTGCATTTAATGATGATGACGCATCATCAAAATCTGTATCTACAGGAATTTGTTGTGGGTTAACATTTATACCAAACCTTGGTAATGCATTTGCAGTGTTATTACTTCCTTGTACTCTAAATAATTCTGTATGAAATTGACCATTCCTATAATCATAACGTTTAAAAATGATAGGTTCAAATCCATCATCTCCAATTATAAATTCCAATCGACCATCATTATTAGGCCCTGCAGATCCTATTTCGAAAAAATCAGTAATACCCGAACTTCCTTTTAGTCTAAAGCTTCCATTGGCAGTTGTAAAAAACATTGGCTTATAAAATGAAGCTCCAGCAGCAGTAAATTGTAATGCTGATGTTGATCCGTTCCCATTTAATAGTACTAAGGGTTGATTATTATCATCATAATCAGGAAAGTTTTGAGTCAAGCCTAATGTCTGTCTTCTACCTAATTGTAACATTGAGACATTGTTAGACCGCAATTCCATTTTTACATCATTAGTTGTACCAATAAAGTTTGCTGTTGCAGCATCACTATTCCCTGATAGTAACCAATTGGAAGTTGCTGCTGATAAGTTTATATTATTACCATTTTCTGTAATTGATACAGAACCATCACTAGAAGTAATTAAATTAACTTTTCCTATTAGCCGGAGTGTTCCATTTCTCTTCCCAATATAATGAGCATCATTTTCATCGAGATATAAATCTCCTTCTCCTGCGGATGTATAAGATGGAATAGCCGATGAATTTAAAAGTGTTTGTGAACTTAAAATTAGGCTATAAGACATTAGAACTAGTAGGTGTAATTTTTTCATTTTATTAGATTTTTTAGGTAGCTGTTTTTAAATATAGCTAAAAGTATCTTCACAATGAAAAAAAATCGACCTGTAGCATATAGACACTGCTGAAGTACCTCCTTACAGTTGAGCAACCTTATTTTGTTAATCACTGATGCATAATATAATCTTAAATATGATGTTTTTATAGGTTTTAACCTCCATAATTTTTTGTACTAGTAAATTCATCAATAAAAATGATTGGAGTTTATATAATTTTCGATTGTTTCCATGTATTGGTGTTGTTCCTTTCCTTTTGATTATAATAAAATTTGAAAGGTTCTATTTATAAGTTTTCTCTATTAATTAAAAAGTTAAGCATATAATGAGTATTCTCCATTAAATTTAGATGAGAATGATAATTGAGTCATATAGCTTTCCGTAGTGCTTTAAGAGCTTAAAATCTGAAATCAAAATTCGTAAATCTTAATTCTTATGGTATCTTCGCTTCAAAAAAGGAGATGGATAGTATTTTATTGATAATTGGTGGCTTAATATTGTTAGTTTTAGGAGGAGAATTTTTAGTTCGCTCCTCAATAGGATTATCTTTTAAATTAAGCATTTCTAAAATGGTTATTGGTATGACGGTAGTATCGTTTGCTACTTCAGCTCCAGAATTATTGGTAAGTTTAAATGCCGCTTTAAGTGGGTCACCAGCAATAGCTATTAATAATGTAGTAGGGTCAAATATCGCTAATATAGCATTGGTAATGGGGATAACAGCATTGATTGGGCCATTAGCGGTAGACAAATCTTTTTATAAACTCAATTGGCCTGTAATGATATTGTTTTCATTACTGTTGTATTATTTCCTGTGGAATGATAATCAGTTAGATGCTATAGAGGGAGCTTTTATGTTTATAGGCTTGCTTATTTTCTTGATTATATTAATTAAAAAATCCAAAGGACAAACTGAGTCGGATGATATAGATGATTCATTGGAGTCAGTATCATATGCAAAAATATTTCTCTGGTTAGTAATAGGAGGAGTAGCGTTGTATTTTGGTTCAGAATGGTTAGTTGATGGAGCAGTTGATTTAGCCGAAAAGATGAAAGTAAGCGAAGCTGTTATTTCGGTAACAATGATTGCTATAGGGACGAGTGTTCCAGAATTAGCAGCCTCTATAATTGCAGCTGTAAAGGGGGAAAAAGCAATATCATTAGGGAATTTAATAGGGTCAAATATTTTTAATATCGCTTCTGTATTAGGATTAACATCAATTATTAAAGTAATTCCAGTAACGGATCCTCAAATTTTAACGAGAGATATTTTTTGGATGCTAGGGATCTCTATAAGCTTATTACCTTTGGTATTTATACCAAAAAAATTTACTATAACCCGTGTTAAAGGAGCAATGTTATTAATAGCTTATGTAGTGTTTATTTATTTGGCATTTGCGTCTTAATCTCAAATAAAATAGAATAATTATAATGAAGTTGTTTGTAGAATTTCAACCATAAAAAAGTCCCTTAATATTAAGGGACTTTTATATTTTTGATTCGTTAATTATGCATTTATATTAACTAGTTTGTCACAAACGGGTTTTACCGTTTTAATAATTCTAGCAGCAATTTTATATGGATCACCATTTGAAGCAGGTCTTCTGTCCTCTAAATATCCTTTCCAACCATTATCAACAGTAATAATAGGAATTCTGATCGAAGCTCCTCTATCAGAAATACCATAACTAAAATCAGTAATTGAAGCTGTTTCGTGTAAGCCAGTTAGACGTTCGTCATTATGAGCTCCATAAATATCAATATGTTCTTTAGTTACTGGTCTAAATGCTTCACAAACTTGCATGTAAATTTCTTTTGAACCACAAGTTCTTAATACTTCATTTGAAAAGTTTGCATGCATTCCAGAACCATTCCAGTCACCTTTTACAGGTTTTGGGTGGTAATCTATATAGTATCCATATTGTTCAGTTAAACGATCTAGTAAATATCTAGCAATCCAAATTTCATCACCAGCTAAACGCGCTCCTTTTGCAAATAGTTGAAATTCCCATTGTCCAGAGGCAACTTCTTGGTTGATCCCTTCAAAGTTCAATCCTGCTGCGATACATAAATCAGCATGTTCTTCAACAAAATCTCTTCCATGAGTATTTTTTCCTCCAACAGAACAGTAGTACATTCCTTGAGGTCCTGGGTATCCTCCAACAGGGAACCCTAAAGGAAGCATTGTTTTAGTATCCATAATAAAATACTCTTGTTCAAAACCAAACCAGAAATCATTATCTTCATCATCAATGGTAGCTCTAGCATTAGATTCATGAGGAGTACCATCTGCATTCATTACTTCGGTCATAACTAAATATCCATTTAATCGTGCAGGGTCAGGATAAATAGCAACTGGTACTAAAACACAATCAGATGAATCTCCAGAGGCTTGTTGCGTAGATGAACCATCAAAAGACCAGTTTTTTAGTTCTTCTAAACTACCTTGAAAGTCTTCATGTTCTTCAACTTTAGTTTTACTTCGTAAATTTTGAGTTGGTCTGTAACCATCCAACCAAATGTATTCTAATTTTATTTTAGCCATAATACCTTAAAAATAAATATTTAAAATGAAAAAATTAAGGTGCAAATATACTATTATTTGATTACAACACTATTTTTTATAGGGTTAAAATGTGTTTTTTAATCATTTTAAGTGTTTGTCCCCTGCTTTTTGGCGGGGTATGTTTGTTATTTGCAAGGGTTTTGGTTATTTTCGTATTGTGTTTATAACTAAAACTGTATTTTATGTCAACATTAAGATTTTATGCAATTAAAGAAACATTCAATAGAAAACCAATAGCTATTGAAGAGAATGTACGTCGTTCAGAATTGTTTGGTAAAAATGTATTTAATGAAAGTACAATGCGTCAGTACCTCACAAAGGATGCATATAAAGGAGTGATGAATGCGATTGAAAATGGGGCTAAAATAGATAGGAATATAGCCAGCCAAATTTCAGCATCTATGAAAGATTGGGCATTGTCGAAAGGAGTTACACATTATACACACTGGTTTCAGCCATTGACAGGAATTACAGCGGAAAAGCATGATGCTTTTTTTGAAACTATTGAAGGAGGAAATGCTATTGAGAAGTTTGGGGGAGGTGAATTAGTACAGCAAGAACCAGATGCATCTTCCTTTCCTCATGGAGGAATTAGAAATACTTTTGAAGCACGTGGTTATACAGCGTGGGATCCTACTTCTCCAGCATTTATATGGGGGACAACATTATGTATTCCTACTATATATGTATCGTATACAGGAGAAGCATTAGATAATAAAACCCCATTATTAAGAGCCTTACAAGAAGTAGATAAAGCAGCTACAGCAGTTGCTAAATATTTTGATAAAGCAGTTACTAAGGTAAATGCTTCTTTAGGTTGGGAGCAAGAGTATTTTTTGATAGATAAAGCCTTAGCAAAGTCAAGACCTGATATAACATTGACAGGCAGAACTTTGTTAGGACACTCTTCAGCAAAAGGACAGCAACTGGATGATCATTATTTTGGTTCTATCCCTGCTAGAGCATTAAATTACATGAGAGATTTGGAAACACAGTGTATGTTGTTAGGTATCCCAGTAAAAACAAGACATAATGAAGTGGCTCCTAATCAGTTTGAATTGGCTCCAATTTATGAAGAAACAAATTTGGCCGTAGATCATAATTCATTATTAATGGATGTGATGGAGAAAATAGCTGACCGTCATCATTTTAAAGTATTATTACATGAGAAACCTTTCGCAGGGGTAAATGGTTCAGGAAAACACAATAATTGGTCGTTATGTACAAATACAGGAGTTAATTTATTGAGTCCAGGGAAAACACCAATGCATAATTTGGAGTTTTTAACTTTTTTTATAAATACAATTAAAGCGGTAAATGACAATGAAGAGTTATTAAGAGCTACAATTGCAAGTGCGAGTAATGATCATAGGCTAGGGGCTAATGAGGCGCCACCAGCAATTATATCGGTATTCATAGGTTCCCAATTAACGGAGGTTTTGGATACTTTAGAAAAAGTTACTAAAGGGAAAATTTCTCCTCAGGAAATGACGGATTTGAAATTGAATGTAATAGGTAAAATCCCAGAAATATTATTGGATAATACTGATAGAAATAGAACATCTCCATTTGCTTTTACAGGAAATAAATTTGAATTTAGAGCAGTTGGATCAACTGCTAATTGTGCAAATCCAATGACTGTATTAAATGCTATTGTAGCAAAACAGTTACAAGATTTTAAGACTGAAGTTGATAGTTTGATAAAAGATAAAAAAATGAAAAAAGATGATGCAATTTTTAATGTATTGAGAGAGTATATTAAGGCATCAAAGAGAATTCGTTTTGAAGGAAATGGATATAGTGATGAGTGGGGAAAAGAAGCTCAAAAAAGAGGATTAAGTAATAATAAAACAACGCCGACAGCACTTCAGGCTAAGATATCTGATAAAACAATTAAGTTGTATGAAGATTTAGGTATAATGAATAGGGTAGAGGTGATAGCACGACATGAAATAGAAATTGAAGAGTATACGCTTCGTATTCAGATTGAAGCTAGAGTGTTGGGAGACATAGCTAGAAACCATGTGGTGCCAACAGCAATTAAATATCAAAATATATTAATTGAAAATGTGCGTGGACTGAAAGAAATATATGGGGCAGATTTCCGAAAATTAGCAAAAGAGCAGATGAATATTATTGAAGGAATTTCAAAACATATTGAGAAGATAAATGAGGGAGTTTCAGAAATGATAGAAGCGCGTAAAAAGGCGAATATTATTGAAGACTCAGTAAAAAAGGCATTTGCATATTGTGATGAGGTGAAACTGTTTTTTGAAGAAATTAGATATCATTGTGATAAGCTAGAGCTTTTGGTTGATGATGAGTTTTGGCCATTAACAAAATATAGAGAGCTGCTGTTTACTAAGTAGCTGTAAATTTAAATATTGATTATTTAGATACTATGAAATATAAAGAGTTAATGTAAGTTTCTCGTTAGAGAAATGAATTAATTTTAAATGCAAGAATGCCTGATTAGAAATAATTTTGAATGGATAAATAAAAAAGCTGATAAAACATTGTGATATCAGCTTTTTTAATACTTATAAATCTACTTGTATTATACGTTAATATTGTTATTTTTGCTTGTAATAATATAATTTATAAATGATTAACTAGGTTATGAAATTCAACATCTTTACAATTTTAACAATACTTTTTTTAAGTAATGCTTTTTCTCAAAATAATGATATATTATTTACAGTAAATAATACATCAGTTACAACTGATGAATTTAAAAGAGTTTATAATAAAAACATCAACTTAGTACAAGATGAAAAGCAAAAAGATGTTAATGAGTATTTAAAATTATATGTTAATTATAAATTAAAATTAGAAGAAGCTGTTGCTTTGGGCTTAGATAAGGATCAAAAATATATAAATGAATTAGAGTCTTATAGACGACAATTAGCAAAAAAATATTTAACAGATACAAAAATAAATGATAAGTTATTAGAAGAAGCTTATAGTAGAACCATAAATGAAGTAAGTGTAAATCATATATTGGTAAGAGTTGATGAAAATGCTAGTGCAGAAGATAGTTTAAAAGCTTATAACCAAGTATTAGCATATAAAAACCAAGCTTTAAAGGATGGGTTTGATTCAGTTATGAAAACAAGTCATAATGGAAAAACAGTGTATGGAGAATCATTAGGTTATTTTAATGCATTTAAAATGGTGTATCCTTTTGAAAATGTTGCCTATAATACGTCAATAGGGGAGGTATCGATGCCATTTAGGACTAAGTTTGGTTTTCATATTTTAAAAGTATTGGACAAAAGGAAGTCAAAAGGAGAAGTGACAGTTGCTCATATTATGGTTGCTAATACTAATAAAAAAATAACAACTTCTGCTGAGGTTAGAATTAATGAACTACATCAGAAAATTGTAGATGGTGCTATTTTTTCAGATTTAGCAAAACAATTTTCGGATGATAAAAATTCAGCTAAAAATGGAGGGAAGCTAACTCGATTTGGAACAGGCAAGTTGAGTGCAAAAGAATTTGAAAAGGTAGCTTTTTCCCTTGTTAATGAAGGAGAAATATCAAAACCAGTAAAAACTAAGTTTGGTTGGCACATTATTAAGTTAATTAAAAAACACCCCATAGCTAGTTTTGAGGAGTTAAAACCTAATTTAGAACAAAATATTAAAAAGGACTCCCGCTCCAAAATTATTAATGATAAGTTTTATAATAATTTAAGAAAGCGATATAATTATGAAGAGGTAAATGGAGTGAAAAATGAAATGTTAAAAGTTGTTGATGCAAGTTTTATGGGAGGGGCTTGGAAGCCAGAAGATAAAAAGCATGAAGAAGTTTTTGCTACTTATGCAGAGGAAAGTATTACATATATTGAATATTATAAGTATTTGTCATCAAAATTAAGAGCGTATAAAAACCTTACTGACATAAATAAAATAGTAGATGATAGTTATACTAATTTTATTAATCATAAAATATATAACTATCATAACGATAATTTAGAGAATGAATTCCCGGAGTTTAAAAATATTCTACAAGAATATAGAGAAGGACTGTTGTTATTTGAATTGATGGAGCAAAAAATTTGGCAAAAATCAAAAATTGATACTATTGGTTTAAAACAATATTACGCTAATAATAAAACTAATTATTTTTGGAAAGAAAGAATAGAAGCGGTTGTTGTAACAAGTGAAACTAAGCAAGTGGCAAAAAACGTAAGAAAGCTTTTAAAAAATGATATTACTGTTGAAAAGTTAAGAGAAAAAGAAGAAAGTATAGTTGTTTCACAAGGGATGTATGAAGCAATGGATAAAGAATTACCTAAGAATTTTAAATTTAAAGAAGGAGTATCAAAGGTCTTTGAACATAATAATCAATATGTTGTAGTTAAAGCTATAAATAAGGTAGCTCCTAAACAAAAAGAAATAGACGAAGTAAAAGGACGTGTTATAAATGATTATCAAACACAGTTAGAAAAAGATTGGTTATTACAGCTTAATACTAAGTATGAAGTTGTAATAAATCAATTAGTTTTAGATAATGTGAAAAAAACATTATAAAGAAGTGAGTATATCTATAAAAAGAAGCATATTTTTATTTTTAACTGCGTTAGGGGTTTCTTCTTGTGTATTTTTTGAAAAAGGAACACAAGAAAAATCTATAGCAAGAGTTAATAATGCTTATTTATATGAGTCAGATTTTCTCAAACATATTCCTGAGGACTTATCAGTCAAGGATAGCATACTTTTTGCAACTCAATATATAAACAATTGGGCTACTAAACAGATACTAAAACAGCATGCTAAACTCAATCTTGAAGAAGAAAAACTAGAATCTTTTGATCAATTAGCATTAGAGTATAAATTGGATTTATATTCCAATGCATATTTGGATGCGCTCATAATCAAACAACTTGATACAGTAATTTCTAAACCAGAATTTGATACGTTATATAAATATTCAAAACAAAACTTTAAATTGAATGAAGAATTATTAAAGTTTCGTTATTTGAGTTTAGAGAAAGGATATAAAGATTTAAATAGTATAAAAGAAAAGTTTCAACGTTTTAATAATGATGATAAAGTATTACTTGATTCGTTATCAATACAATTTAATTCATTTATGTTGAATGACTCATTATGGGTTAAAAAATCACAACTGTTAACAACACTTCCCGTAATAAATACTGCAAAGAACTTAGAACTGTTAAAAAAATCTAATTTTTTACAATTTGAAGATTCAATAAGAGTATATTTGGTGCAAATTAATGATTTGCTTAAAAGAAATGAGCAAGCACCACAAGAATATGTAAAACCTACTCTTGAACAAATTATATTAAATAAGAGAAAATTAAAACTAATTAAGCAATTAGAAATTGATGTTAGAAAAGATGCAATACAAAATAAAGAATTTGAAATTTATAATTAATAGCTTAGTTATTTTACTAGCTTTTACTACTATAGTTTCAGCACAAGATGAAAAAGTTAAAATAGATGGAGTATCAGCAGTAGTTGGTGAATATATAGTATTGGATTCTGATGTTGATAAGATGTTTGTTGAGTTGAAAAGTCAAGGGGTTTCTACAGCTGATTTTACCAGATGTAATGTTATGGGGAAATTACTTGAGGATAAGTTATATGCACATCATGCTATTCAGGATAGTATAGTTGTTTCCAATGATGAAGTAGAGAGTACTGTAAATCAGCAAATTGACTATATGAAATCACAAGTTGGTGGTGATATGGAAAAAGTGCTTAAATTTTATAAAAAAGATGACGAGGTGGCTTTTAGAAAAGAATTATTTGATTTGATAAAAACAAATAAGCTTGCTGGTCAAATGACTAAGAAAATTGTTTCTGATGTTGAAATAAGTCCAGAAGAAGTGTATACTTTTTTTAACGAAATACCTAAGGATGATAGACCAACTTTTGGGACAGAGTTAAAAGTAGCTCAAATTATAATAAAACCTAAAACACCAGAAGCAGCAATTGATAAGGTGAAAGATAGGCTTAAACAGTTTAAGGCGGATGTACTAGAAAATGGAGCGAGCTTTGCTTCTAAAGCAGTATTGTATTCAAAAGATGAACCTTCAAGATCAACAGGAGGGAAGTATACTTTGCATAGAAAAAAGCCAAGAATGGTAAAAGAGTTTCGAGATGCTGCATTTAGTTTAGAAGAAGGAGAGATTTCCGAGCCATTTAAATCAGAGTTTGGGTATCATATTGTGATGGTTGATAAAATTAGAGGGCAAGAAGTAGATGTACGTCATATATTATTAATGCCAGAAGTGTCTAACGAAAACCTTGAAGAAGCTAAATCATTAGTTGATACTTTAAGATTGCGTATCTTCAATAAGGAAATTACATTTGAAAAAGCTGCATTAGAGTTTTCTGATGAAAAAGAAACAAAGTTTGATGGAGGGAGGTTAAGAAACCCTGAAACGTTTGATCATACTTTTGAATTAACTAAAATGGACCCTTCATTATATTCTCAAGTAGTAAGTCTAGAAGAAGGGGTTGTTTCGAACCCTATTTTAGAATATGATAGAACAGGGAAAGCTTTTTATAAATTATTAGTTGTAACTGATAAAAAGGAAGAGCATGTTGCTGAATATGGAAAAGATTTTTTGAAAATTAAAGAACTGGCCTTAAAAGAGAAGCAAATTGAAACAGTTGCTGATTGGCAAGAAGAAAAAATTAAAGATACTTATATTAAAATCACTGGAGAATATAGAGATTGTGACTATACTAATAATTGGTTAAAAAAATAAATATGTCAGACGTAATAGCTATCAATCAACTTGTAGAAAAACACGAACAACTTAAGCAAGAAATAGCGAAAGTTATTGTAGGACAAGACGCTGTTATTGATCAGATTTTATTAGCGATTTTTTCAGGAGGTCATGTTTTACTAGTTGGAGTGCCTGGATTAGCGAAAACGCTCATGGTGAATACTTTAGCTCAAACTTTAGGACTAGATTTTAAACGGATACAATTTACCCCGGATTTAATGCCATCTGATATTTTAGGAAGCGAAATACTTGATAGTAAAAGAGAATTTAAGTTTCTTAAAGGGCCAATTTTCGGTAATATTATTTTAGCAGACGAAGTTAATAGGACACCTCCAAAAACTCAGGCTGCATTATTAGAAGCCATGCAAGAAAAGTCGGTTACGGTTGCAGGTAATCGTTATCAACTAGAATTGCCATATTTTGTTTTGGCAACTCAAAACCCTATCGAGCAAGAAGGGACTTATCCTTTACCAGAAGCTCAATTGGATCGCTTTATGTTTGCGATTGAATTAACGTATCCAACTTTTGAAGAGGAAGTAAACGTTGTTAAAAATACTACTTCGGAAACATCTACTCAAGTAAATAAGCTTTTAGAAGCTAAGGATATTATCGAGATTCAAAAATTAGTACGAAGGATACCTGTTGCTGATAATGTTGTTGAGTATGCAGTTAGGTTGGTAGGTAAAACACGTCCAGCAAGTGAAGGGGCTCCAGAACAAGTAAAACAATATATCGACTGGGGAGCAGGACCAAGAGCTTCTCAAAATTTAATATTAGCAGCTAAAGCACATGCTGCATTACAAGGAAAGTTTTCTCCAGATATTGAAAATGTCCAAGCTGTTGCTTTAGGTGTATTACGTCATAGAATTATAAAAAATTATAAAGCTGAAGCAGAAAGAGTAACTAAAGATGATATCATTAAAGGGTTATTTTAATTGGTAAATGACTCTATTGTGATTATTATAAAAAATAATAGAGTTTTCGGATTAGATTTGTTGAGGGCAGTAGCCATTAGCTTAGTAGTTATATCACATATTACATATTTATTATTTCCTGTTAATAATAGCCTTATTGTTACTGGAGTTCGAGTAATCGGCGCTGTTGGAGTAGATTTGTTTTTTGTATTAAGTGGTTTTTTAATTGGAAAAATATTACTAAAAAAAATAGAAGAAAACAAAACGACTTTTTCTGATTTAATTACTTTTTGGAAAAGAAGATGGTTAAGGACTTTGCCTAATTATGCAGTAGTATTAATAATAAATGTGTTAATATTTATTTTATTAAAAGAGCCCCTAACAATAAATTTGAAATTATATCCTTTGTTTTTACAAAATATGACAACTGCTCATCCAAATTTTTTTACAGAAGCTTGGAGCTTGTCGGTTGAAGAGTATGCCTATTTAGTGTTACCTATAGTATTATACATTACTTTTTATATATGCAAAAAATCAGCGAAACTGTTTTTGTGGACAACATTAGCTTTTATTGTCTTTGGACTACTCTTAAAAATCAATTTCTATAATAATACGAATATTCATTCCTATAAGGAATGGAGTAGTTTATTTAGAAAAGTTGTTATTTATAGGGTGGATGCCATTTATGTAGGGTTTTTATTGATTTATTTATATCAAAAGTTTACTATCTTTTTTAAAAAATATAGAATTATCATAGCGTTGTTAGGCGGAGTGATCTTTTTAGGTATGCATGCGATAATAACTCTTTTTCATATGGAGCCGCAAACTGATTTAGCTTTTTATGTATTTGTATATTTACAATTGTTAATAATTAGTTTAGGGATGTTGTTTCCTTATGTTTTAGAGTTAAAAACACCAGTATTTTGGATTAAAAAAATAGTGGAGTATGTGAGTACAAGGTCGTATGCTATATATTTAATAAATTATTCTATAATATTATTAGGGATTCAAAGGATAATATGTGTGAGCATGAGTAAAGGAGTGAAAGTAATTTTGTTTTGTGTATTAACACTATTATTATCGGAATTGATGTATGCGTTTATAGAACTACCAGTATTGCGATATAGAGATAAGAAATATAAACGATAAAATGAGTATTCGAAAGGAACGAATATTTGGATTAGATTTAATGAGGGCAGTAGCCGTTACATGGGTGTTACTCACTCATGCTTTATGGATTAACCCTAATTTAAATGCTACAGTAGCTGGTGTTTTTAGTTTGGGAGGAACACTTGGTATGGAAGCCTTTTTTGTATTAAGTGGTTTTTTGATTGGTAGAATACTGGTGAAAGAATATTTAAAACCAAAGTTTAAAATTCAAAACATACTATATTTTTGGGTAAGAAGATGGTTTAGGACATTGCCAAATTATTATTTAATACTTGGTGTTAATATTGTATTGTACTGGATTTATTTTTCAGAAATACCAACAGATCTTTTTAGTTACCTTTATTTCGGGCAAAATTTAATAGGTTCACATCCTGTGTTTTTTCCTGAATCATGGAGTTTATCTATTGAGGAGTATTCGTACTTAATAGGTCCATTACTTTTTGTATTGCTTTTACTTTTTAATCGAGGAGAAAAAAAAGCTTATAATTTATGGATTGGAACACTAGTAATAATAGTATTTTTTTTAAGCACTAAATATTATTACCACCAATCGGTGTCTAATTTATCATTAAAATATTGGAACATACATTTAAAACCAATTGTATTGTATAGAATAGACGCAATTTATTATGGAGTTTTAGCAGCTATAATATCAATTCGTTATGCTAATAAGTGGAAAGTATTAAAAAAGGAATTACTAGTAATAGGAGGTATTGGTTTGTTTATTTTTTTCTTTATTATCCCATATGTTGGAGTATCCATAGAAAGATTCCCTTTATTTTATAATGTATTATATTTTCCAATTCAGTCAGTTTTAATTGCTTGTTTGTTACCGTTTTTATCTAGTTATAATCTAAAAGATAAAACCACATTTTTTTATAAAACCATAACACAAATGAGTATCATATCGTATAGTGTGTATTTATTACATTATTCTATTGTTTTATTTGTATTAAAATTTCATTTTTATAGTGAAAATAGTTCTTGGATGGAGTCATTACTACTTACATTAGCGTATTTTTTAATAACAATTGTATTGTCATTTTTTCTTTATCGTTTTTATGAAAAACCAATGATGAATTTAAGAGATGATAAAAAAATTAAAGATTTATTTAAAATAAAATGATTTTTTGATTGAGAATTTGTTAGTTTTAATGCGAACTTTTTTCTTATTTAATGAAAAAAATACATCAAAAGTATCTACTTAATAAAAATAATTAATTAAAACCCATTATAGGCTGAATATCTTCTAATTACCCTATATTTTTTGTAATTTCGCGACACTTCAAATAATAATTAACTAAAATACATAGATATGGCTTTTAATATAGGTATTATTAAAGGGATTTATGGTAAATTCAATTCGCGAGTAGTTGCGGCTAAAGAATTAACAGGTACCCTTTTAACACTAGTAAATAAAATTTTTGACACACACCTTTGGAACAGAAATACAACTAAAACATATATTTATTCTACTACAAGTGGAACTGTATGTCAGGATGTAACAGTTCCAGTAATATTATTTGGGCTTATTCAATCAAGTACCATTATAAATAACTTTCCTTTAACTTTAAAAAGAAATCTTATATGAATATTTATGAAGATTACATCAAGGAAATAGAAGCGCGAAAAAATCAAGGACTTAACCCTAAGCCAATTGATGGTAACGAATTGTTAAGTGAGATCATTGCCCAAATTAAAGATGTAGGTAATGTGCATCGTAAAGAGTCTCTTAATTTCTTTATTTATAATGTTTTACCAGGTACAACAAGTGCAGCTGGTGTTAAAGCTAAGTTTTTAAAGGAGATTATTTTAGGGGAATCAATAGTGGAGGAAATTTCACAAGCATTTGCCCTTGAACAATTATCACATATGAAGGGAGGGCCTTCAATTGAGGTTTTATTAGATTTGGCTCTAGGAAATGATACTGTTATTGCTAAAGAAGCTGCAAAGGTTTTAAAAACTCAAGTTTTCTTATATGAGGCAGATACGGAACGTTTGGAAAAAGCTTATAATAATGGAAGTGAAATAGCTAAGGAAATTATTGAGAGTTATGCAAAAGCAGAATTTTTTACAAAACTACCTGAGATAGAAGAAGAGGTAAAGGTAGTAACTTTTGTTGCTGGTGTAGGAGATATTTCTACCGATTTATTATCTCCTGGTAGTGATGCTCATTCTAGATCAGACCGTGAGTTACATGGTAAGTGTATGTTTGAGCACAATAAAGAAAAACAAAACGAACTTTTAGCGCTTCAAGAGAAACATCCTGATAAGCGTGTGATGTTAGTTGCCGAAAGAGGTACTATGGGAGTTGGTTCATCAAGAATGTCAGGTGTAAACAATGTAGCTCTGTGGACAGGTGTACAAGCGAGTCCATACGTTCCATTTATTAATATAGCTCCTGTAATTGCAGGAACAAATGGTATTTCTCCAATTTTTTTAACTACTGTAGGTGTAACAGGAGGTATTGGTCTTGACCTTAAAAATTGGATTAAGCAAAAAGATGCTAATGGGAATACTGTTGTCGATGAGGATGGAGAACCTATTCTTAAAGAAGTTTATTCTGTAGAAACAGGAACTGTACTTACAATAAACACTAAGAAGAAAAAATTATATAACGGAGATAAAGAATTAAGCGATGTATCTGCGGCATTTACGCCACAGAAAATGGAATTCATGAAGGCTGGTGGTTCTTATGCAGTTGTTTTTGGTAAAAAATTACAAACATTTGCTGCTAAAACATTAGGGATCGATGTACCTCAAGTTTATGCTACTTCAAAAGAAATTTCTATTGAAGGGCAAGGATTAACAGCAGTAGAAAAAATCTTCAACAAAAATGCAGTAGGAACTACTCCAGGTAAAATGTTACATGCAGGTTCAGATGTTCGTGTTGAAGTAAATATTGTAGGTTCTCAAGATACTACAGGGTTAATGACTTCTCAAGAGTTAGAGATGATGGCCGCTACGGTAATTTCACCTATTGTTGATGGAGCCTATCAATCAGGATGTCATACGGCTTCAGTTTGGGATGATAAGTCAAAAGCTAACATTCCTAGGTTAATGAAGTTTATGAATGATTTTGGATTAATTACAGCTCGTGATCCGAAGGGTGAATATCACGCAATGACAGATGTTATCCATAAAGTTTTGAATGATATTACTATAGATGATTGGGCTATTATTATTGGAGGAGATTCTCATACTAGAATGTCTAAAGGTGTTGCTTTTGGTGCGGATTCAGGAACAGTTGCACTTGCGTTAGCTACAGGTGAAGCAAGTATGCCAATTCCAGAGTCTGTTAAAGTAACTTTTAAAGGTGAAATGAAGGATCATATGGATTTCCGTGATGTTGTTCATGCTACACAATCTCAAATGCTTCAAGAATTTGGAGGTGATAATGTATTCCAAGGTAGAATTATAGAGGTACATATAGGAACATTACCTGCTGATCAAGCGTTTACTTTTACAGATTGGACAGCCGAAATGAAAGCAAAAGCATCTATCTGTATTTCTCAAGACGATACTCTTATAGAATCTCTAGAAATAGCTAAGAGTAGAATCCAGATCATGATTAATAAAGGTATGGACAATAAAAAACAAGTCTTACAAGGCCTTATTGATAGAGCAAATAATCGTATTGAGCAAATAAGATCTGGTAAAAAACCACCATTAGCTCCAGATGAAAATGCTAAATATTATGCAGAGTTTGTTGTAGATTTAGATATCATTGATGAACCGATGATTGCTGATCCAGATGTACATAATGAAGATGTATCTAAACGGTATACACATGATACAATAAGAGAGCTTTCTTTTTATGGAGGAGAGAAAAATGTTGATCTTGGTTTTGTAGGATCTTGTATGGTCCACAAAGGAGACATTAAAATAGCTTCTAAAATGCTTAGAAATTTAGAGGATTTATATGGAAAAGTAACTTTTAAGGCTCCATTGGTAGTTACAGCTCCAACTTATAATATAATAGACGAGCTTAAGGAAGAAGGAGATTGGGAAATATTACAGAAATACTCTGGTTTTGAGTTTGATGATGCTGATCCAAAAAGCTCTGCTCGTACAGAATATGATAATATATTGTATTTAGAACGGCCAGGATGTAACCTTTGTATGGGGAATCAAGAAAAAGCAGAAAAAGGAGATACTGTAATGGCAACTTCTACTCGTTTATTTCAAGGGCGAGTTGTAAAAGATTCAGATCGTAAGAAAGGGGAGTCGTTACTAGCATCAACTCCAGTAGTTGTTCTTTCAGCAATTTTAGGGAGAACTCCAACTATTGAAGAGTATAAAGCTGCTGTAAAAGGTATCAAGCTAACTAAGTTTGCTCCACCTCTTAAAAAAATGACGTCAAAACCAGGTCATTTACTTTCGTTTTAAAAGTTTGTATTAAATACTATCCCTATAGTAATCAAATGGTGTAGGTATTTAAGAAAATAAAAAAAATAATTCACTGTACTAAAGCCTTCTCTATTTTAGAGGGGGCTTTTAATTCTATTCAATTTGTTTGGGTAGTAAGAATTTAAGTATGCCTTATTGAGCTCAGGTATTTATTACTTTAAAATTTGTATATTTAAAGAAGAGCTTACAGCTGTATGACCATTAAAATTGATGTAATTTCAATGGTTAAAGAGTAAAAGTATAATATTTAAAACCGAAAAATAAACACTATGGCTTTTAATATAGAAATGATAAAAGAGGTTTACTCCAAATTTCCAGCAAGACTAAAAACTGCTAGAGAATTAACAGGGAGACCTTTAACACTAGCAGAGAAAATTTTATACACACATCTCTGGGATGGTAAAGCCACTAAAGCTTATGCCCGAGGGAAAGATTATGTTGATTTTGCTCCAGATAGAATAGCATGTCAAGATGCAACTGCACAAATGGCTTTATTGCAATTTATGCAAGCAGGAAAAAAGCAAGTAGCAGTACCGACTACAGTTCATTGTGATCACCTTATCCAAGCTAGAGTGGGGGCTGATAAAGATTTACAGTACGCTTTAAATAACTCTAATGAAGTATTTAATTTCTTAGAATCGGTATCTAATAAATATGGAATTGGATTCTGGAAACCAGGAGCAGGAATTATTCATCAAGTAGTATTAGAAAATTACGCATTTCCAGGAGGAATGATGATTGGTACTGATTCACATACAGTAAATGCTGGTGGATTAGGAATGGTTGCTATTGGTGTTGGTGGAGCTGATGCGGTTGATGTAATGGCTGGCATGGCTTGGGAATTAAAATTCCCTAAATTGATAGGGGTGAAGTTAACAGGTAAATTATCTGGATGGACAGCACCTAAAGATGTTATATTAAAAGTAGCAAGTATTGTTTCTGCAAAAGGAGGGACAGGAGCTATTGTTGAATATTTTGGTGAAGGAGCAACAAACATGTCTTGTACTGGTAAAGGTACTATTTGTAACATGGGAGCTGAAATTGGAGCTACAACGTCTACGTTTGGTTATGATAAGTCTATGGAGCGTTATTTACGAGCTACGGGCAGAAATGATGTTGCTGATGCTGCTAATGAAATTGCAGTACATTTAACTGGTGATGCTGAAGTTTATGAAAGTCCAGAAGAATATTTTGATCAAGTAATTGAAATTAATTTATCAGAGTTAAGCCCGTTATTAAACGGACCTTTTACGCCAGACCTATCTACAGCTGTTGGTAGTGATATGACTGCTAAAGCGAATAAAAATGAATGGCCATTAAAAGTAGAATGGGGATTAATAGGATCTTGTACCAACTCTTCTTATGAAGATTTATCTCGTGCTGCTTCTATTGCACAACAGGCACTTGATAAAGGTATTTCTATGAAATCTGAATTAGGAATCAACCCAGGTTCAGAACAAGTACGTTATACGGCTGATAGAGATGGTATTTTAGAAGTGTTTGAAAATTTAGATGCTAAGATTTTTACTAATGCTTGCGGGCCATGTATTGGACAATGGGCTCGTTACAAAGACCCTAAAAATGCCCCAAAAAATTCTATCATTCACTCATTTAACAGAAACTTTGCAAAACGTGCTGATGGTAACCCAAATACGCATGCCTTTGTAGCGTCACCAGAAATGGTTGCTGCAATAGCATTGTCAGGAAGGTTAGACTTTAACCCAATAACGGATCCTTTAATCAATAAAGATGGTAAAAAGGTAATGCTAGACGAACCTACAGGATGGGAATTGCCTCCAAAAGGTTTTGAAGTAAAAGATGACGGGTATTTAGCTCCAATGGAAGATGGAAGTGGAGTAAAAGTTGTGGTTGCAGATGATTCGGAAAGATTACAATTATTAACGCCATTTACGCCATTAGGAAATGAAATTAATGGAGCAAAGTTATTGATAAAAGCGCATGGTAAATGTACTACCGATCATATTTCTATGGCAGGACCATGGTTGCGTTATAGAGGGCATTTGGATAACATTTCTAACAATTGTTTAATTGGAGCAGTAAATGCATATAATATGAAAACGAACTTTGTAAAAAGTCAGTTAAATGGAGTATATGATGCTGTCCCTGCAACAGCACGTGCGTATAAAGCAGCTGGAATTAAGACAATGGTTGTTGGAGATCATAACTACGGTGAAGGTTCTTCTAGAGAACACGCGGCAATGGAACCACGTCATTTAGGAGTAGCAGCTGTATTAGTCAAGTCGTTTGCACGTATTCATGAAACAAATTTGAAAAAACAAGGAATGTTAGGGTTGACCTTTGCAAACGAAGCAGATTACGATTTAATTCAAGAAGATGATACTTTCAACTTTGTAGATTTAAACGAGTTTACTCCCAATAAGCCTTTAACTATTGAGGTAATTCATGCAGATGGTAGTAAAGATACTATTGTAGCGAACCATACGTATAACCAAGGCCAAATTGACTGGTATAATGAAGGTTCTGCATTAAACTTAATTAAAAAGCAAAATGCTTAAACATAAATAAAGTTGTCATTATTTCTCAATAAATATAGGAATATATAGGGGTATGTTAACTAAATAATTTCTCAAAAAAAGCTAAGAAAGTCTTAGCTTTTTTTTATGCTTTTATTTGTAAGAAATCATTAATTAAATCGACACAATTTGTACTAACTATTTTAAATAAAATCCAATATGAATTCTTTATGGTTTTTTGATGATGTAAATCTATTCAATCTTCTTTGTCCACATAAGTTTAAGAAATACAAAGCTTGCCATGTTTTTCATGGCTATAAAAAAAATGATTACATCTATTTTGAAGAGGATGCTGCTAATAAAATATACCTGATTGAAAAAGGGAAAGTGAAAATTGGATATTATTCAGAAGACGGAAAAGAAGTAGTGAAAACAATTTTATCTAAAGGAGAGTTATTTGGAGAAAAGGCAATTTTAGGTGAAGTTACTAGAAATGAGTTTGCACAATCTGTAGATGATAAAACAAGTATATGCCCAATAGGAGTGGATACCATGCATGATTTAATGCGTAATAATAAAACCTTTAGTTTGAAAATTTATAAATTCTTAGGCTTTCGTTTTAAAAAACTAGAACGTCGCTTACAAATATTGTTATTTAAAGATGCAAGAACGCGTTTAATAGAGTTTTTAGATGAATTGTGTGAAGAATATGGTTATGATTGTGAAAAGACAGGAAATCATATTATAGTACATCCGTATACTCAAAAAGATATTGCTTCGTTAATAGGTACTTCTCGACCAACATTAAATACCATATTAAACGAATTAAAGGAAGAAAAAATAGTAGAATTTGATCGTAAAACAATTACAATTTTAAAAAAAGCCAGTTAGTGTTAGCTAGCTAACATATTAAAATTACGACAGTATTTATCTTTGTAATAGTAATAACCTATATACAATTATAAAGATGAAAAAAATAAAATACTTAGGAGCTTTAGCCATCGGATTATTGGCAACTTCTTGCGGGAATGATGATGAAGCAATTATAGCGCCAGTAAATTCTACGCTCTCATTTAATATATCAGGGTTGGAAAATTTAGGAACTGATTATACATATGAAGGATGGATTATTGTTAACGGATCACCCGTTTCTACGGGAGTATTTACAGTAAATGATGCTGGAGTGCTTTCTCAAACTACTTTTAGTATAAATACTATTCAACTTAATTCTGCTACTAAATTTGTATTGAGTATAGAACCAGCTGTGGATCCGGATCCAGCACCATCAAACACAAAAATACTTTCGGGTGATTTTTCAGGTAATAGCGCAAGTATAAATTCAAACTTAGTAGCTGACTTTTCTACAGCAACTGGTAAATATATTTTAGCAACTCCAACAGATGCTGACTCAACAAATGAGGCCAGTGGTATTTGGTTTTTGGATAATTCATCAGGAAGTAATGTAGCAGGATTGAATTTGCCAACCTTAGCTGCTGGATGGAAATATGAAGGATGGACGGTTTTTGCAGGAGGTCCAGTTAGTACAGGGACATTTACTACTGGAGGAATGGCAGATGATAATGCCGCAACATCACCATATAAAGGAACTGTAGGAACTGGACCAGGGTATCCAGGAGAAGATTATGTTATGGGAACGGCAGCAGGAGAAAATTTTCCAACTGATTTAAAAGGAAAAACAATTGTAATTTCTGTAGAACCAGACCCAGATAATAGTCCAGCACCATTTACATTAAAGCCTCTAGCGCATATGGTTTCTGCTAGTGCGATGAATCATACTACTATAACAATGGGAGTAGGACCAGTTACCCAATTAACAGGAGTGGTAACAAGATAGGAAGGTAAACCCCAAATATACCCTTTAAAAAGTGTGTTCATATTTATTATGAATGCACTTTTTTATTTGTGATAAAATAATCCCAAACGATACTTTTTGTGTTATAATAGTCTTGTTTTTTGGGAGAAGAAGCTCTTTTTTTTAGTATTTCAAGAAGATTAGCATAGAAACTAAAATGTGCTTTGATTATAGCTAATGTATGTAAAGGTTTTAATTCAAGAAGATACTTTATTCCTGCAATTCCATCAAGACATAAGCGAATAAAAATTAAGCCGAATCCTTTATTTTCAGGAGTATTCTTGAGTAGGATAAAAAGTGAGTTTCTGAAATTTAAAAAAGTTTTTTTAGGATTTTGTGTGGTTAAAGTTGCACCGCCTACATGATAAACTGTTGAAGTCCCCACGTATTTAATTCGATACCCTAAATTTTGAATACGCCATGATAAATCAATCTCTTCTTGATGTGCAAAATAAGCTTCGTCGAAACCATTTAATTGGTGAAATATATTACTTTTGATAAACATGCATGCGCCAGAAGCCCAAAAAACATCAATAGCGTCATTGTATTGGTTGTTGTCAGTTTCGATAGTATTAAAAACCCTTCCTCTACAATATGGATAACCGTACTTGTCTATAAAACCACCACCTGCACCAGCATATTCAAATTTCGATTTGTCCTTGTAGTCTAAAATTTTTGGTTGTATAGCGGCTATATTAGTGTCACTTTTAAATTGCTTTATAACTGGTTGTAACCAATTTTTACTTACTTCAATATCAGAATTTAATAAGCAGTATACTTCTGCTTCAATATGTTGTAAAGCATCATTATATCCTTTAGCATAGCCTCCATTTACCTTATTTTGAATAATGGTAGTTTCTGGGTAATTCTCTTTAATAAAATTTATTGAATCATCTGTAGAAGCATTATCAGCAATGTAAATAGTTGCTTCTTTAGAGTAGGAAATGACTGAAGGTAAAAATTGTTTTAATAACTTTTTACCGTTCCAATTTAAAATGACAATTGCAATTTTCATAGCACGAATATACTAATTTGAAATAGCAAGTATTATCTTGCTTAAAACTTATTTTATATTGAATATTATTCTTCTTTTTTTGGAACAGGATCATAACCAGAATCACCCCAAGGATGACATTTTCCAATACGTTTTACGGATAACCAAGAACCTTTTAATAAACCATGAACTTGTAATGCTTCCAATGAATAACTAGAGCAAGTAGGGGAAAAACGACATGCAGCAGGTGTATAAGGCGATATTGCAGCTTGGTAAAACCGAATAAGTAGTATGAATGGATATGTAACTATTTTTTTTAGCATAAAAAGAAAAGTCAGCTTAATAAGCTGACTTTTAAATATTAATTTAAAGAAAAGGTGGTTCCTTCTCTTCCATCCTTTAATTGCACACCTAACGCAGTTAGTTCGTTTCTAATTTGATCAGATAATGCATATTCTTTGTTAGCTTTTGCTTCTGCCCTAAGTTTAATTAACAACTTAATAGTTCCTGATAATGTGTCAGAGTTAGTGTCAGTCTTAGCTTCATTCATTAATCCTAAAATATCAAATACAAATGCATTTAATGATTTTTTTAATAATTCTAAATCATCGTATGTTATTGTTGCTTTATTGTCTTTTATTTGATTGATAAATTTTACAGCATCAAATAAATTAGCAATTAATATAGGGGTATTGAAATCATCATTCATGGCATCATAACATTTCTGTTTCCATGCTGCTACATTAAAACTAGAAGTATCTCCGCTTTTAATATATTTTAATGTATCAATAGCATCCATTAGTCTTTTATGCCCTTTTTCAGAAGCTAATAAAGCATCGTTAGATAAATCTAAAATACTTGAGTAATGCGCTTGCATATTAAAGAAACGAGTAACGCTTGGTGAAAATGCTTTAGATAATATATTGTTATCGCCTGAATAAATTTCTTGTGGTAAGAGGTGATTTCCAGTTGACTTCGACATCTTTTTTCCATTCAAGTTAAGCATGTTTGTATGCATCCAGTAATTTACTGGTGCTTTATGGTTACAAGCTTCGGCTTGTGCTATTTCACATTCATGATGAGGGAATTTTAAATCCATTCCACCTCCATGAATATCAAATTGTTCTCCAAGATATTTAGTACTCATTACAGTACATTCCAAATGCCATCCAGGAAAGCCTTCTGACCATGGAGAGTTCCAACGTTGTATGTGTTCCGGTTCCGCACGTTTCCATAATGCAAAATCTTGTGGATTCTTTTTATCTGATTGCCCATCTAGCGCTCTAGTATTCTCTATTGCATCTTCGATAACCCGTTTAGAAAGAATTCCGTAGTTATTAGTTTCGTTATATTTTAATACATCAAAATATACAGATCCGTTTGCAATATATGCTAAACCGTTATCAATAATTTTCTGAATGGCTTCAATTTGTTCTACGATATGGCCAGTAGCTGTAGGTTCAATACTTGGAGCCAAGAAGTTATAGCGTCTTAAAATTTCATGGAAATCAACCGTATATTTCTGTACGATTTCCATTGGTTCTAATTTCTCTAATCGTGCTTTAGTAGAAATTTTATCTTCAGCGTCATCATCTGTTAGATGACCAGCATCAGTGATGTTTCTAACATAACGTACTTTATATCCTAAGTGTAAGAAGTAGCGATATATCATGTCAAAACTCATAAAAGTTCTTACGTTTCCTAAATGTACATTGCTATATACTGTAGGTCCACAAACATACATACCAACAAATCCATCAACAATGGGTTTAAACAGTTCTTTCTTTCCTGTTAAGGAGTTTTGAATTCTTATTTGTTGATTATGATATGTATTCATTAATAGGTTGTTTTGTTAAAATTGTGTGTCTAATTTAATGTAATCTAAAAATTCTCTTCTTACTTTATCTTCTTTAAAAATACCACCAAACTCTGAAGTAACAGTACTACTTTCAATATCTCTTATTCCTCTTGAGTTTACGCATAAATGCTTTGCGTCTATAACACAGGCAACATCATCAGTTCCTAAAGCTTTTTGTAATTCACGAACAACCTGTATGGTTAATCGTTCTTGAACTTGCGGTCTTTTAGCAAAATAATCAACAATTCTATTCATTTTAGAAAGACCAATTACTTTTCCTTTAGAAATATATGCAACATGTGCTTTGCCAACTATAGGTAATAAGTGATGTTCACAAGTAGAGTATAGGGTAATGTTTTTTTCAACTAGCATTTCACCATACTTATACTTGTTGTCAAAAGTAGAAGGGACTGGTTTGTTGTTAGGGTGCAATCCTCCAAAAAGCTCAGTAACAAACATTTTTGCAACTCTATTTGGAGTGCCTTTTAAACTATCATCAGTTAGGTCCAATCCTAAGGTTAGCATAATGTTTTCAACATCTTTTTTAATTGCTTCTATTTTAGAATTATCATCTAAATCAAAAGCGTCTTTTCGTAAAGGTGTGTCAAAAGATGTCCCTATATGGTTATCTCCAATTTCGTCTATTTCTTTCACAGTAATACAATTCATTATGTTGATTTAATTAGTAACTCAGGTTTTGAGTGTTAATTAAGTCGACAAAGATACTAAATCTTACAATTTAAGTAGTTCTAGCAAATTAAAATAATAGAATATTCTTTAATGATTTAGTCTCTTTTTCTTGCTTTTAATTTAATGAAATTATTTTTTATTTATTTAAGGATAAATATCTAGTAGAATAATAGGTTTTTTTTTAAGTAATTATTAATGATAATATGAGTGATTTGTATTAATTAGTAAAAAGATAAAGCGAATGTAATGAAGTTTGTTTTTTGGCTATTGATGTTATAACAAGTTCACTGAACTTAGTGTTTTAGTTTAAAAAAACTAAGTTTATAGATTTTAGGTAATAATCGGCTTATTCTAAAAGTGTATAAAGCACATTTTTTTTTAAGATAATTGATTAGATGTAGAAAATAGAGATAAAAAAACTTTACAATAACATTAAATAATATTGATTA
>Ga0105354_1000403_pt1 | contig 26923 bp, 27 predicted proteins | sample GOMGulsemesocosm_FD_83658 | JGI IMG/M metagenome (GOLD analysis project Ga0105354, IMG submission 83658) | Methane-oxidizing microbial communities from mesocosms in the Gulf of Mexico - GOM9B Gulf of Mexico | ecosystem: Environmental > Aquatic > Marine > Cold seeps | place: USA: Gulf of America...
GGTTGTTGCTTTTTTATTTGCTTCACACCATCTTCCAAATTATTACAAGTTGCAATAATATCAATATTTGAAGTTGTCCTTTCTAATAAATTAGTAAGTACATTTCTTGCACTTTGTTCATCGTCTATTAGTATTGCCTTAATTTGAGTCATAGAAACAAATATAGCAATAGCACAGTTATTTAGAGTAAAAGACTTTGTGAAAGGTAAATTGGGTTTGTGGATTGAGATTAACCAAACCATTCCATACACATTATACTCCCCTCCTTTTCTCGGGTCGTATAAACAGTATTTCATTAACATTTTAAAGGGTATCTGTAGTCAAAAACTTTTCATTAAAAATGAAGAAGTCAACTTTACTTTTACAAATCAATGTCATAACGCGGAACATAATTACAATTTTAAAGGAGTAACTTTTTCAAACAGATCATCAATTATATACTGAAGTGAATCTGGAGTAACATCTCTAAAATAGCCTAATAAATCTTTGGTAGTTGCATATCTATCAGTATTCACTTTTAGTTTACCATCTAGAGTATTCCAATCACTTATAAATTGTTTTAAAGCGAGATTCACATTTGCTTCACCAATCTGTTTCTGAAACTCATACATATTTATCGCACCTTTTGCATAATAGATATAGTCTTGATTTTCAACTATAGCTAAGGATGGCTCTTTTCCACTTTCTCTGCGTTTTCCTTCTAAATATTTATCCTTCTGTATCTCCAAAAATTGTAAGACTTTTTCTTCAGAATACTTTTGTTTTAATACCATGATTGCAGCATATTGTGACAAAGTTTCTAATATCATATGTCGTCCTTGAACATTAGCAGCTTCCACTTGCATTCCAATCCATTGATGAGCCAGTTCATGTGCAGTGACATAAAATGCCATATCCACATCTTTCTCATCATCAATATCTAACACAAACCCAATAGCTTCTGAAAATGGAACTGTTCCTGGAAACGATTGCGCAAATTCTGCGTAACGCGGAAACTCAAGAATGCGCATTTGGTCATATTGATATGGACTAAAATTAGTGCTAAAATAGTCAAACGAAGCCTTCATTGACTCCATCATTCTGTCTAGATTATAATCATGCTCGTTATGATAATAAATCTCTAAATCTACAGGTTTTGCTGCAGTATCTGATGCTGCTAACCAAATATCCTTTTTAACTTCATACTTTGCTGAAACTATGGAATAAAAGTTAATCATTTGAATATCCATTTTATAATTGAAATAATTACGATTATTTTCTTTCCAACTCTTTAATAGATTTCCAGGAGCGATAGCTGTCTGGTTTATATCTGTTCCTATAACAATTTCAAAGTTAATACCATCAGAATCCCCTCCAGACCTAGCGTTAACCAACTCTATAGAATTATCTCTGCTAACTTTATTGTTTCTAGGGGGTAAATTATAATCACTACGATCAACTTTATCTTGAAGTTCATACTTTCTAGTGTAACCCAATGTAGGAAAGTCATTATTGTTAAAAAATGTACCATTATTTACAATACTGGTAGAACGACCTTGTTCAAAGCCCTTGGTTGTAAAGAGCTGTTTAAAGCTCATTTTTATGGAATCTCCAGATTGTAAAGGTTGTTTTAATTTATAATTATAATAAAAGAATTCTAAATATTTATTATCAGTAGTTGCTCCACCTTAAAAAGTAACATCCTCAAGTACTATATTTGATTCTAAAAGTTTTTGAATATGAATTTCCTCAATAGCGGTATCGGTTGTGTTTTTTAGTATGTAAAAGCCTTCTGCAATATAGTCTCTAGATTTTGGATATAACTCTAAGTTTAAGTTAACAGCTACTATTTTAGGTTGTGGTAGGTATTCAAACTTCTTTAATGTTTTCTCATAGTTAACTCTAAATGCTGTCTTTTCAGAATTTGTCCAATGTTTATTTAAGATATTTGTATTGTAAAATATATAGCCCCCAAGTAGTATAAAAGACACAACTGCAATTCCCCCTAATTTTAATACAGACTTACTCATTCTATATTTACTTGCTTTCAATCGTTTTATTAAATTAGTTTCTGTTCCTCTAACGGAAATAGCGGAAGCTATAATTAGTAGTAGTATCCCAAATAAAAACCAATAAGCCTTGATAATCAGGTAAGGCTTCATAAAATGACCAAAGCCATTCATATCTGAATACGTACCTATAGAGCTACCTGCAAAGAAGTACAAATCGTGGTCTATCCCCAAGATAACCATAGTCATATTTAAGATAAAAATTATTATGGTAACCATTATTCCAACAAATTTATTATTAACTACTACTTGAGCAACGAAGGCAATAATGGTAAATAAGGCTAGAAACGGTAAGATTTCTAAAACGAAGGCATAAAAGTACACTTGAAAATTATAGTTATAATATCCGTTGATGGTTTGAAAAAGGATTCCTGAAATAATCAAAGAGACAATAAGTACAATATAGATGAGTATAAGCCCAAGATATTTACCAGCTAGGTTTATAAAGTCCGACATTGGACTTGAATCATAAATCAAGTTTAATTTTACAGATCTTTCCTTCCAAATTAACTCTCCTGAGTAAAAAATAAGGATAACAAAAAAGAAGTAAAAAGACATTTCTCGAAGTTCTTCTACAATAAAATAGGTTGCAGGATAACTATCAACGTCATACACAGTACCAAGACTAACTGAGTTTATGAAAATTATAATTACCCCACAAATTACAATGGCCCAAAAAGATGTTTGCTTACAAATACTCACAAAGTAAAACCATGAGAAATGCATAAGCTGAGACCACTTAGATTTAATGCCATGTTCAAGGCTGAATTCTGGAATTTTGATATCATATTGATGATCAATTTCAGACTCAAGTACTTGTGACTTTTTCTTTTTAGTACGTTTACTTTGAACTACATTGAATTCAAATTTCTTATAACCAAAGCCTAAAATAAGTGCACCCAATGCAACCCAAAATAGTTTATTGTATAGTAGCACTCCGCTAAATGGAATTGGCTGTAAACTTATTTCTGCACCTGTCCAAGATTTTGTAAGAGAGGTGAGTGTTGTTAATGAAAATGGATCTAAAAGTGCTTTTAAAGAGTCATTGGTTATTGCCTTAGTTAACATAAAAATAACAAATATGAAAATACCTTGTGTATACACAACCATCAATTTTCTAGTTAATGCGCCAGTTATAAAAAATAGACAAGCCCCAAAAAACAAAATTGGTAATGTTATCATTACAAATGGCTTCAGATATGTAAATAAATTGAATGGCAGCAAATGATCTGGTCGATACCATGGCATATATTCTCCTAAAATCATTCCGAAGAAAACTCCACTAAACACAAAAAGTAGTACTGTAAAAGACCCTAGAAATCGACCTAATAAATAATCTCGCTTTTTTATAGGATTTGAATACATGAGGGACTCTATGTTGTATTCAAAGTCACGTAATATAGAGACTCCCATAATCATAGAGGCAATTATCATACAAAACCCTGTAATCGCTCCCATGGTTTTTGCAACAATTAAAGGCGAGTTCTTTTTAACCAAGCTGAAATCCATTTTTTCAAATACAAAATCGACGCCATAAATTGAAAACAGTAAAAGGAAAACAAAGAAAACGTAAGTATCTGCACGCTTTACCCTGTATTTTAATTCGAACTTAAATATTTCGTACCACATCATTATAAAATAGTTTTAGGGTTAGTGTTGCTTCCAATTATTTGTGAGAAATACACATCCTCTAAATCGGCTTTAACGAGAGTAAAGTCAGAACCAGGATTCGTATAGCTAAGTATATGAATGATTGGCTTTCCTAAAAATAATTTTTCACTGATCACCTGGTAGTTTTGCTTGTAAGTCTCTAATTCAGATTTTACGATTATTTTCTGATACACTCTGCCTTCCAGATCTTCGATTATTTTTATAGGATTACCTTTAAGTAAGACTTGTCCTTGGTTAATCACTGCCATATTGGTACATAATTCTTTTACATCCTCAACAATATGTGTCGATAGTATTACCACTGTATTTTCTCCCAATTCACTTAAGATATTATAGAAACGGTTTCTTTCTACAGGATCCAATCCAGCTGTAGGTTCATCTACAATTAGTAATTTTGGGTTGTTAAGTAAGGCTTGTGCAATCCCAAAACGCTGTTTCATTCCGCCAGAAAACCCTTCAAAATTTTGTTTTTTTACGTTATGTAGATTCGTCTTATGCAAAAGCGCATTTACAACATCTTTACGCTCACCCTTATTTGTAAGCCCTTTGAGAATCGCAAAATGATTTAATAATACTTCTGCAGATATTTTAGGATACAAGCCAAATTGTTGTGGTAAATATCCTAAAACCTGTCTTAGTTCATTCTTCTGTGTTAAAACATCTATATCTCCAAGTTTTATTGAGCCTTGATCTGCTTCTTGTAATGTTGCAATGGTTCTCATTAAAGTAGACTTGCCTGCACCATTTGGTCCTAATAACCCAAACATTCCTGTAGGAATTTCTATAGAAATATTTTGTAGTGCTTTGACACCATTAGAATAAGTTTTTGATAAATTATCAATAATGAGTTCCATACTGTTCGTTTTTTGATTGATTGTTTGACGCAAACTTATATTGTATCGCTGTTGCTAAAAAGAAAAAGTGATATATTTGATATTAGGTGTGACACAAACCCTTTTGAAGGATACAAACGTACTTTATCACTCCTAAATAGTTGTTTAACCCTTTATGTATATTGTTTATCAACTAATTTGTAGAAGGAAATTTATTTAATTAATATTGACATATGAAGTTGAAAATATTAGATAGAAAAAAGAAGATCATAGAACGGTTTTATAAAATAACGCTTGTAATTATTGGCTTAGTCCTTGTAATATTTAATGACACTTTTGGTAAATTAGAAGGATTTGTAGAGTTTATTGCATTGTACTTCATTCTTTTATTTATCACAATTGCACATTGGATTTTTAAACAAATCAAATCAATTATTCGATTAAAGAATGAAAAAGAAAAAACAGAATTACTGCATTTAAAAAGTCAGGTAAATCCACATTTCTTCTTCAATACACTTAACAATTTATATGGATTAATGGAGAAAGATTCCAAGGAAAGGGAAATGGTACTCAAACTTTCTGATATGATGCGATATAGTATTTATGAAGGGCAAAAAGATTGGGTAACCCTTAAAAATGAATTAGATTACTTAAAAAACTATATTGAGCTTCAAGAAATTCGTTATCATAAAAAGTCTGATATACAATTTAATCATAATATTGATAATCCTCATGCTAGGATTATGCCTTTGCTATTTATTATTCTATTAGAGAATGCTTTTAAGCATGGCTTGGAAAACTTGGAAAAAAACGCTTATATTCATATTGACTTAATCGAAAATAAAAATGAAGTAAATTTTGTGATTGAAAATAATTTTGAATTACAACAAACACCCAATAAAGAAGGAATTGGCTTAAAAAACTTAAAACGAAGGTTAGAATTAGTATACCCAAATGAGCATTCTCTTTCCTTTGACGTAGACACCAATATTTATAAAGTTAAACTATCTTTAAAGTTAAAATGATGAGATATATAATCATAGATGATGAACATATAGCCCACAAGATTATAATGGAATATTGTGAAATGCTTCCTCAAATGAAGTTACAAAAAAACTGTTATAGCGCTTTGGAAGCACTTGAGTATATGAATACACATCAAGTTGACTTAATCTTCTTAGATTTAAATATGCCAAAGCTTAAAGGTTTTGAGTTTTTAAGGACACTATCGTCTCCTCCAAAAGTCATAGTGACTACTGCATATAGTGAGTTTGCTATAGAAGGTTATGAGCTGTGTGTTTCAGATTACTTATTAAAACCTTTTAGTTTTGAACGCTTTTTAAAAGCCGTAAACAAAGTTATTGGCTCAAATACCATTACAAAGAATTCTATTTCAGAAGGAAATGATACTTCAACAAAACGTATATTTTTTCGTCAGAATAAATCTTATATACAAGTAGAAGTAGACGCTATTTTATTTATTGAAGCTGCAGGAAATTATACAAAAATTATTTCTAAAAATGAAACGATTACGATAAGAGAAAAAATATCTGGTATATTAGAATCACTACCATCAAATGATTTTATACAAGTACACAAATCATTTGCAATTGCTACAAAATATATTAAAAAAATTGATGGAAATAGAATATACATTGAAGACCACACAATTCCAATTGGCAAATTATACAAAGCCAATCTTAATAAGCTTTTGAACTAGAGACTTTCCAGAGTAATTACATGCCATTCCACACACATTATGCTCCCTCCTACGTCGTCGCATAGAAAGTGTTCCATTAACTAATGTTTTAGCCATAACTCTATAAGGCAAGGTTAATACCTAAATTCTATTTTACATAATAATATAGAACTCTATTTTTAGTCATATTAAGTAGTTTTTGAATAGCGAAGTCAATATTCATCACTTATTTTTTGATAATCAGTACCCTCTATTTGTTTTATAGCTTATTGCTTGGGTCTGAGTGCTTCAATGATTTGTGCATCTACCCAAAAAATATCTCCTTTATCACCACCAAAACCTCTATGAAAGAAAAAATACTTTCCATCGGGTGACACAGATCCATATGCTTCTGCGAATTCTGTATTTATTTGAGCTCCTAAATTAATAGCGGCACCCCATGAACCATCTTGCAGTCGAAAACTAATATATAGATCAGCGCCACCATATCCGCTTTCTCTTTGATCATCCCAGATTAAATAGGATTCATCTGGAGCAATAAAGGGGTGGGCGTTCCATTCTCCCATGTCAATGTTCACTGTTAACGGTTTTTCACGTTTACCGTCTATTAATCGTGAATACCGAATAGTACCAGTTTCAGTTGCCTCATCAAAATAGTAAGTTCCTTTAGCTGAAACCGTAAGGCGCATGATTGGGATGTCTTTAAAAGGTGCGTCAAGACTTTTTACTTCTGACAAGCCGGAGTTGGTTCGCTCCCTATATTTATTTCCCAAGTACAGAATCTTACCGTCAAGAGAAATAAACGGTTCTCCTGCTATGGGTGGCACCACAGACTCGGTCCATCGATTATTTTTGTACTGAATAACAACCAAGGAATTATTTTTATATTCCCCCCCTCTTCTGCGGAAATAGAACTCCTTTAAATCGGGTGTAAAAGCAGCTTCTGCTTCCCTATGTGCTGTTCGAATAATATCTGGAGCAAATAATTCGGGTATTAAACCCGGTGGATTTTGACCAAGATAAGGCCTTTCTATAGTTGGTGAATCACTGTCTTTTGAATGCTGTTTTTTAGTATTGCAAGCACTTAGAAAAAGTGCAAATACAAGTATTGCAACTATAAAGTAGTTATTTCTCATGATTTAATTTTTTAAAATGTTTGATACCAAATCGATGTAAGATTAGTTTCAAAATCTTGTGTACTAAATTTATTGTTCCTTCTTAAAATACGCCAGTTTTAACTTGCTGATAATTTCAGTACTCACCCAATAAACATTTGATTCTCCCCCTTCTTCGTTATATCTACCAAAAAATAAATAGTTACCATCCGGGGTGATACTCGGGCAGGTTTCAGGAAAGTTAGAATTTACTTGCTTTCCAAGGTTAATTGATTTTGACCATGTTCCGTCTTTCTTCTTAAAATAGACATAGATATCGCTTTGTCTTTGATCATCTTCCTTGTTTCTAGCATTTACCACTATATAATCTTGAGTTGGGGAAATAAAAGCGTGAGCACCTCCGATACCAACTTCGTGCACTTCGGGAAATTTACCGTTTTTATTGGGTGCATAATATGTTTTTCGCTTTGAAATATTAAAATAATAAAGATCTCCGTTTTTGGCTTGATTCGAATAAAAAACCCAATCATCATTTATTGGCGAATCAAGTTTTTTGGCGTCACTCCATGAATCCCCTAGACGGTCTACGTACCAAATTTTCTCATCCCCAAAAATAGAGTCATAAGCCGTAAAATATATTTTGTCACCGCTAAGGTTTACAAATGCTTCCATTTCTTCCTTTTTTTTGCCTTTTGTAAAATTTGCTTTTTTAGGATTAGTCCATTTTTTGCCTTTGAGTTTTGAGTAATAGACACTTGCATCTCCGTCTTTTTTACTAGCCGTAAAATATATTTCATCTAAATCAGGAGAAAACGAAACAGAATGTTCATATCTTTCATTTAATGAAATAATTCCAGGAGCAAAAATTTCAGGTATTAAGCTTGGTGGCTTCTGTCCAAAATAAGGACTTTCTATAATTGGTGAATCACTGTCTTTTGCAGTCTGTTTTTCACTATTCTGGCAAGAAACAGTAAAGATAAATAGCAAAGCTAAAATGGATAAAATTTTTATTTGTTTCATAATCTAGTTCTTATTTGATTTTAAGTTTCAATAAATTTCTATTAATAAAAAATGACCAAAATAAAGCATAAGTATTTTAGATTCGGTTTATGCTTTGATACGCTATTCTTTTATCAAGTCTGATAACCAATACATACTCCGTACTGTAGTCATAGGCATTGCTGTTTGATGGTTACCTTCAACCACAACATGTTGTAAGGTTAAACTCTCATCGTTTATGCTTTTAAGCATGGTAATAAATTTTTCGAAATGAGGGATATCTTTCCCCTCCAATATGCCATATGAAATAAAAACATTTGCGTTCAGTTTTTTTCGCTCTTCAGCCGTAGTAGACTCAAGTTCATAAATTTTCCGTATGACTTCATGATCAACTCCAAGAGCTGGACTACCAAGAATGAAATTTTTAAAGGTATTGGGGTGTTTCGATAATATGTAAGCACCAACTAAAGCACCGGAAGAATATCCAAAATAGGTACGTCTGTCAGCATCAGCTCGGTAGTTGCTTTCTACCATCTTAAAGACATCGTTACGAAGAAAGTTCACATAACTGTCCAAATTCCCATAGTTTATTCCTTTTGACCAGGTAAGCCCAACTATAATAACGTCTTCTATCAGAATTTCAGAGACTGCAGATAATATTTCTATATGCTCTACCGGATGAGTAAAATAGATAACAGGGTATTTTAAATCCGTGTTTTTTTCGTATCCTTCCGGCAGTTTTATGTAAAGTGTATTTAGTGTATCTGTTTCAGAATTACTGATCTGGATGACCTGAGTTCTGGGCATTTCATATGCCTTTTGTGTATCATCGTTTGCATTATTTTCTTGAGCATAGACTGTGTTAAGTGATAAAACACATGTCAATATTAATAATTTCGTTGTTTTCATGTTTTCTTTCTTTAGGTATTATTTTTATCTACGTTGATGCACTTGCTATATGGATTATTCTTTGGGTCTGAGATTCTCAAGAAACTGAGCATCCACCCAATAAGGGTTTCCTATCACATACCTACTTCCATCTTCTTTATGTTTTACATCTCCCTTCCAAAAAAAGAAATATTTTCCATCTGGTGTCACCTTTGCGCGCTGTTCATAGCCTGGTGTGTTTATTTGTGCTCCCATGTTAATTGCTGTTCCCCATGAACCATCTTTCTGTCGAAAACTAATATAGATATCAGGAGTATCTTCATCTTCTTTCTCCGCATCCCAGATTAAATAGGATTCATCTGGAGCAATGAAGGGATGGGCAATATATTTTCCTGTGTTAATGGCTTTGCTCATTTTTATAGGGGTTTCATATTTGCCGTTTATAAGGCGTGAATAACTCATATAGCCATAGCCGTTCTTTTCGAAATCTATAAAATAAAAATAATAAGTTCCTTTAGCGGAGACCGTGAAACCAGTGATGGGAATGTCTTTGAAAGCTTCATGTCTTCTCATCTCCGACAAAGGAGGCGTGAATCGCTCCTTATATTTCTTTGCATCGGTAGACAAGATAGACTTCCTGCTCCATTGATTATTTTTGTTTTGCATCACAAACAAGGTCGGCTTTTTATATTTTCCACCAGACCTCGTGAAACTGAGCTCCTTCATATCTGGTAAAAACGTAACGCTAGTTTCATGATACTCTTTTGTCGAAACAATACCAGGAGCAAACAATTGAGGGATTACCCCTGGTAGTTTTTGGTCAAGATAGCGATCTTCTAAGACTGGGGAATCAGGATCGTTTTCCATATTTTCTTGAGCAAAGACAGTATTTAGCGATAGGATGATTGTGAGTATTAGTAGCTTAATCTTTTTCATGTTTTCTTCCTTTTTTGACAGTGTGGGTGCTCCGTGATTGATTTATCAACTCTTTTTGCTGTTTATTTGGCTATTTTTAACCACGCGGGACTTGTAGCATTAGCTATAATTTTTCTTAGGGAAGAACCATCGGTATACATAATATAAATATCTTTTTCACTATCCCTATGTGATGAAAAAATTAGTTGAGAACCATCAGGGGACCAGGATGGATACCAATCATCAACATCATTATTTGTTATTCGTTTTTGATTAGAACCATCTATATTCATCACATAAATTTCATGATTTCCATCTCTGTTAGACATAAAAACGATTTGCTTACCATCTGGTGAAATTTCAGGATGCTGCTCTTCAGCTTCATTATCTGTCAAGTGAATGAGGTTGTTGCCATCAATATCTGCTATGCTTATCTCACTTTTTTTATCTTTGAATTCCGTGTGAAAGACTATGCTACCATCTGGTGAAATAAAAGGGCCACCACCTCTTAGTGATTTTATTTGAGTCTGTTCGCTACCATCTGCATTCATAACCCAAATTTCTGGATGCCAATTTTTTTCCAAATCCCAATATTCTCTTGCAAAAACAATTTTTGTTCCATCAGGTGACCATGCTGGTGAGTTATCCCATTTGTTTTTTTCATGAGTTAAACGCTGCCTATTCGTTCCATCACTATTCATGGTATGAATAGACCATGTTTTTCTTTCATCATATTTGTGATAAAAAGCAAATTGTTTTCCGTCAGGAGACCAAGCTAAGTAAACACCTTTCGAATTTGTACTTTTAATAGTTGATTTACCTTGGGTATCCCCTAAATAAATTTCTACATTACCAGTTTCCCTTGAATTATAAGCAATTGTATAGGAAGTTGATTTGGTTTTTATATTGTTCTTGGGTCTGAGATTCTCAATAACCTGAGCATCTACCCAATAAGGTCTTCCTTCCCAATACGTACTTCCATCTTCTTTAAGTTTCTCCTCTCCCCTTGAAAAAAATAGATATTTTCCATCGAGAGAAACATGCGCTCCACTTTCTTGGAGTTCAGTGTTTATTTGAGCTCCCATGTTAATTGCTGGTACCCAAGAACCATCTTTCTGTCGAAAACTAATATAGAGATCAGACCCACCATATCCGTCTTCTCTTACAACATCCCATAACAAATAGGATTCATCTGGAGCAATGTGTGGGTGGGCAATCCATGTTCCGGTGTTAATCTCGGCACCCATTTTTTGACGAGGTTCATATTTGCCATCTATAATGCGAGAGTAACTGATAGCACCTACAGTATCAGGGCTTTTATATTGATCAAAGAAAGAATTTCCATTGTCTGAAAACGAGATCCCCATGATATGCATATCTGTAAAAGGGGCACCAAGACTTTTGAGTTCCGACCAACCCCTATCGGTTCGATCCCTATATTTATTTCCACGATATAAAGTATCTCCTCCCTTAGAGAATCTGGGCCATTTTAGTTCGGTTTCAGATTCGTTCCCCCAACTCCCATTTTCATATCGTATCACAAAAAATGTGCGTTCTTTATATTTTCCATTTTTCCTAGAGAAATAGAACTTCTTCATATCTGGTGAAAACTTGCCACCTTCAAAAAGCCCTTCTGGAGAAACAATGGCAGGAGCAAAAGGTTGAGGAATTATCCCCGGTGGCTTTTCTCCAAAATAGCGATCTTCTACCACTGGGGATTTATCTTGGCTATCACTATGGTTACCAATATTTAAGGTAACAAAGGCAGGTAGGATGGTTTTTGAAACCTGATCCATTATTGTTGAATCTTCCCGATCATGACCAGTGATCACAACAACCAAGTCCAGCGCTTCAATCAAAATAATGCGATTTCCACCAGCACCCCAAGCAATATTGACATTATAGCTTTTATCTCCGACTGTCATATCAGTTTGATACCATAAATAGCCATAGAAAAAGGTTTCGGGTTGCCAATCTTCAGTAGGCTTAGTAATTGCACTCGTGGCCTTAGCTAAATAAGCTACTGAAAGGAGTTGTTCACCATTCCATTGTCCTTTATTGATGACCAATGCTCCTAATTTGAGCATATCGCGAGACGTCAAGCTTAGGCCACTATCAGCTGATGGCAAACCACTGAGGTCATTTCTCCAGCTGTAATTATTGATCCCTAGCTTATCGAGCAGTTCGTTTTTGATAAAATCTTTAGCTGATCCTGGTACTACAGCATCAAGCACTTGCATGGCCATAATCGGGTCGTTGCCTCGGTACTTATAACTCTGAGACTCTGAGGTAACAGGTTCACTAAACTCAAGAAAAGCCTGAATCTGCTCTATGCCTTTAAACTGTTCTGGATTTTCCCTGAAATTAGTAATCTCCTCATCACTGAAGCGAAGCCCCGAGCTCATCGTCATCGCCTGGTGAAGGGTAATCTTTTCTATACCTTTGACAAACTTTGTTTGGTCTAGGTCTATGAGAAAGCTGACCAGAGGATTTTCTAAATCGGCCATAGTTAGATAACCCAACTGGATAGCACGGCTGAGCACCAAGCTAGTGTAAGACTTAGTCGCTGAAGCTTGAAAGTGAGGTAGATTGATGCGACCGCGCTTATAATAGGATTCAAATAGCAACTTACCCTTTTGGGTGATAAGCATGCTGTCGTAGTCACCGTAGGTACTGTCAGCAATTTTTTGAGCCAGTTTGACAATCATGTCTTTATTGCCACCATCAACGCCTAATTCACCAACTTCAATACCGTCGTTTCTGTCAGCAGGCCTTGCATCGATAAAGGTTTCTTTGAGATAAGGAATATCCCAGAATGAGCCCGTGGCTTCGGCGGCTGTAGCCTCCGGTGAGAAGCTATCACTCTGTTGGGAAAAGCTACTATTTGTTAGTATAAGAAGCATTAAAAATAGTAGGCCTGTTTTGTTTTTCATAGTTTTTAGTTTTTATAACACCTTGATTTCATTTCTGTTAACATCTGCAATCTTTATTACATAAATTTCTATACCTTTAATTAAATGTTGGGTAAAAGTAGATTATAATCCATGTTTAATAACTTAAACAGGATAAACACAACTATTAAATGATGAAACCATTTGGTCATTGATATACCACTTTTGTAAAGAAATTATGGAAGTATGTAAGTAGAGATAGTATCTTTGTAAGATATTAACGAAAAAGCGTTTATGATTAAAAAGTCTTTGAAGCATACACTACTCATTAACATTGGTGCCTTTATATTGGTACTGATACTTGAATTATTAAGTGGGTGGTTAATCAGAGATAAATTTGATTCTACTTATAATTATTTTGATTGGGCCCTTGGTTATGCCGTTTATATTATGGGGCTTATTTGGATAAATCATTTTGTTTTAATTCCATTTTTCTTAGACAAGAAAAAGTATATTTCATTCACAATCCTTCTTGTTGGGAGCATAATTATTGCCGCATCTTTAAAAGCAAATTCATTAGCCCTGCTAAGTGTTAATAAATTCTTTTTCTTTTTTTTATATAGTACCTGTACCGGAATGGCTGCCTTTTTTTTAAGAAGAAACATCATCATCCAAAGAGAAAATGTTGAGAAAGATAAATTACAAAAAGAGCAAGAGCTTACCTATTTAAAGGAACAGGTGAATCCTCATTTTTTATTTAACTCCTTAAATAGTATTTATTCACTCGCCAGACAGCAATCTCTAGAAACACCAGATCTTGTAATGCAGCTCTCAGAACTAATGAGATATCAATTAGAGAGTTCTAAGAAAGACAGCGTTTTATTAAAAGAAGAGCTAGAATTTATAGAAAACTATTTGTTACTAGAAGAAAAGAGATTGAGTAAACGTTGTACAGTAGAATTTTTAATTAGCGGAGACTTGTTGGACTTACGAATTGCGCCTATGCTGCTAATTCCGTTTGTTGAAAATGCTATTAAGCATGGTGCCCAAAGCACCAATGAGCAGAGTGCCATTGATATTTCTGTGACTATAAAAAACAATACCCTTTATTTTAGTGTCGTGAATTCAAAACCTACCATGGTTGCTGCATCTAAAAGAAAAGGAATGGGTCTTGAAAATGTAAAAAGACGTTTAAGTCTATTATATTCCAATTCTCACCTCTTAAAAGTTGATGATGGAGAAAAAGTATATCAGTTAGATTTATCTATTGATCTATCAGTTTCAACTCTAAAAAAAACAAGGAATGATTAAAGTTGGAATCATAGATGATGAAGTACTAGCACGTAAAGTGATCGAAGAATATTGCTCTAAAATTGACAACTTAGAATTGGTATTAAGTACAGGGAATCCAATTGAGTTTATCAATTTTATTCAGAAAAACACCCTTGATCTCATCTTTCTAGATATAGAAATGCCTGAGCTTTCTGGAATAGAAATTTTGCGTTCTATGCTCAATCCACCAAAAGTTATTTTAACGACTGCCTATTCTGAATATGCCTTAGAAAGTTATAACTATGGTGTGGTAGATTATTTATTAAAACCTATAAAATTTGAGCGCTTTTTAAAAGCAATCAACAAAGTATCTGCAGCTAGCATAACACAACCCAAAAAAAATAGTGGCCCCGAAGAATTGCAAATAAAACATGATGAATGCCCGTTAATATTCCATTTGCATCAATTTTGTATATGCAGAGTTTTGGTAATTATTTGAAAATATTTACAGATGCAAGAATGTACCTGATCTCAGAAACACTTGTTAATATCACCACTTTATTGTCTGAGAATTTCCAACGTACACATAAATCTTATATTGCCAATTTAGCCAGCGTTACAAAGGCTACCAGAACACATGTAATCATAGAAGACATAAAAGTGCCTGTGAGTGCGATGTATAAGGTTGCAGTGTTTGAGAAATTAGAAGGATTGGCGAAATTGTAATAACGCTCCTTTCTAGTTTGCACAGCTATCTTGCAACAAAGGCAGATATTATACTACTCTTCTATTTTATTTTATTGGGATAAAAAAAACAGCTAGGCACTGCCCTACTCGTTTCAATAAAACAAGTAATTATACCTGTTGTAACAGATAGATAATGTTAGTAGTTTTGAAACTAATTCAATCCATAAAACTACTATCATATGTCTCAAAATCTAATTTCTCAAATTCAATTATTAGCTTGTAATCGTGCCACTGTTGGATGGGATATACCATCCGGGCAGTCAATGCCCATATCGTCTAATACAGTACTATTTGACACTATAGGTAATGAGTACGGTGGAAATGGAACCACTACCCTCGATCTTCCAACTATGGCACCGCTAAATAAGGTGAGCTATTGTTGTAATACATTAGCTTCTGGTACCGATTATATGGGGTTTGCTCCAATTGTTGGAGAAGTTATCTTGTGGTCTGGAATGCGCCTACCTGAAGGATGGATGGATTGCGATGGACAATTCGTATTGAATCAAGAGAGCCCTAGTTTGTACTCAGTAATCGGAGATACCTTTGGTAGCAATGTATCTGGGCGTGAAAATTTTTTTGCACTTCCTAAAATTGCTAACCCAACATCGAGTCAATCTTTAAGATATATTATCTGTGCTATTGGATACGAAGCAAGTGCTTTAGAAGGTTTTGCATCCTCAATCAAGTGGTTTGCTGGTAAAACAGATACTCTGCCTACAGGATGGGAAAAATGTACAGGACAATGGTTGCTTTGTGATGGTTCAACTATAAAAGTTTCTGAATATCCTGAACTATACAGCGTAATAGGACATTTATATGGTGGGAATGAATCAACCTTCAAGCTTCCTGATTATAGCGGACAATTTATAAGAAGTGTTGGTGATTTTGGTGATACTTCTGTTGATAGCCGTGAGGCAGCAACAGGCATAGGTACTACGCCAAAAAATGATTTACAAATACATCAACATAGGTATACTGAAACTTCTATTGGAACAACTACACCAGGTACATCTGAAGTAAAAATGAGTCAATACGAAAAAAGCCTTTCCAATACAATTGCCAATTATTTAATAAGAGCATCGTACTAAATTTTATTGAAATGACATTTACGGTTATTGGTTGTTAGATACTAAGCAAAAAATTCCAAATTCCAGATACTAGAAATCAGATGTATAATTTTACAACTTTAAGACTTTCAAACTTCTTTCATAAAATTTCTCAACACTCATTACTTCATTCTATCAAAATAATAACACCTACTTTAAGACTTTAGAACTAAAAACAAAATGCATACCGTCATTGCGAACCCAGTAAAGCAATCTGTCTAATTGTATCTAGAAGTAACGAGATTACTTCGTTACAATCGCAATGACGTTGTGCTACCAGATAGTAACTACTAAATACCACCTACTATATTCTTATTGGTTAGGCCTAAGTGTCTCAATAATTTGGGCATCTACTCAGAAGATATCTACATTTCGTACTGATCTGAGCCCATGTTTCTATTAAAGAACAAATATTTTCCGTCTGGCGTTACACCTGCAGCCGCTTCCCAAGCACTTGTGTTAATCTTGTCACCTAAATTAATTGCGGGTCCCCAAGAGTTATCTTCTTGCTTAAAACTAATATAGATGTCTGAATGCCCATAGCCACTTTCTCTTCTTCCATCCCAAATAATATAAGATTCATCTGGTGCAATAAAGGGGTGTGCATTGTATTTTCCGGTGTTAATTGCTTTGCTAAATGGCTTTGGTGCATGACGCTTGCCATCTATGATTTCTGAATATCGAATCACACCATCTCCAGCATCTGAACCAGCCTCGTCAAAAACATAGGTTCCTATAGCCGAAGCCGTAAGGCGCATTATGCGGATGGTATCAAAAGGAGCACCCAATTTTTTTATCTTAGACCAGCCAGTTTCTGTGCGTTCCTTATATCTTCTACCCAAGTGCATGATCTCGCCATCTGGCGATATAAAGGGCTGCCCTACTCTGGGTGACACAACTGATTCTTGCCATTGTTTATCTTTATATTTAAAAACAACAAATTCTTTGTTTATCACAACTTCTCTGATGAAATAAAATTCTTTCATATCTGGCGTGAAGGCACTTCCGTAATCCCAACCTTTTAAAGAAATAAGTCCAGGAGCAAAAATTTAGGGAATTAAATCGGGTGTTTTTTGTCCAAAATAGGGGCTTTCTATGGTTGGTAAATCACTTACTGCTATACTCAGTTTTTTAGGTTTGCAGGCATTTAAAAATAGGGTCAATACAAGTATTAAAATAACGTACGCTTTTGTCATTATTTTGTTTTATGAATTAATCTTTTGGTCTGAGTGTTTCAATAACTTTTGCATCTACCCAGGAGATATCTGTGTTTTCGTATTTGTCTGTTGGCTTTACTTTGCCCGTATTTCTATTGAAAAACAAATATTTTCCATCGGGTGTTACACGCGCACCAAATTCTGACGCTTTTGTGTTGATCTCTTTACCCAATTTGATCGCTTTACCCCATGTACCATTGGGGTGTTTAAAACTCACGTAGATTTCGGAATTTCTAGGACCATTGTCTCGTTGACCATCCCACAGAACATAGCATTCATCTGGAGCAATAAAAGGATGTGCATTAAACTTTCCGGTGTTTATCTCTTTTGGAAATGGTATCGGTGCTTCGCGTTTACCATTTATCAATCTAGAATAACGCAGCACACTTTTACCATTTGGGGTTGCCTCATCAAAAGCATAGGTTCCTTTAATAGAAGACGTCATTCGCATAATGCGAATGGTATCAAAAGGAGCCCCCAAGCTTTTAATTTCTGACCAACCAGAATCGGTACGCTCTTTATACCTTCTTCCTAGATGCATAATTTTACCATCGGGCGAAATAAATGGCTCACCTACCCGGCCTGAAATCTCTGTCTCTTCCCAATTTCCATTGCCATTTTGTTGAATCATCAAGAATACTTGTTTTTTATCTTCCTCCTTTTCTCCAATTTCTCTGATGAAATAAAATTCTTTTAAATCCGGTGTAAAGACACCACCCATTTCCCAATTCTCTGTTGAAACGATACCGGGAGCAAACATTTCTGGAATTAAACCAGGTGGATTTTGCCCAAGATAGGAGTTATCTATAGTGGGTACATTACTATCTTTTGAATGTTGTTTTTTAGGCTTGCAGGCATTTAAAAATAGGGTCAATACAAGTATTGCAACAATAGAGTAGTTCTTTCTCATAATTTAAATTTTCAAAAAGTGTATGTTTAGGTTCAAAATAATGTGTACTAAATTTATTGTTCCTTCTTAAAATAAGCTGTTTTTAATGCATGGATAATTTCTGTGCTTACCCAATACACATTTGGGAGTCCTCTTTTTCCATTAATAACATATCTATTAAAAAACAAATATTTTCCATCTGGAGTGATGGTAGGATTTCCTTCTCTAAAATTAGTATTTACTACATCTCCAAGGTTAATTGGCCTTGACCATGTGCCGTCTTTTTTCTTAAAACACACGAAAAGATCCATGTCTTTTGTTTTGTCGTTCTCTTTATTGGCATGTACTACCATATAATCTTGAGATGGAGAAATAAATCCTAATGAACCAAAGGCAATTCCTACTTCACGTACTTCGGGAAATTTGCCGTTTTTGTTAGGTGCATAATACATTTTCTTTTTTGACGAGTTTACATAAAAAAGATCTCCGTTCTTGGCTGCAACCGGCTTCACAACTTCATCATTATTGATAGGTGAATCAAGTATCACTGCATCACTCCAGGAATCTTTTAAACGGTTTGCATACCAAATTTTAAGTGGAGCTATAGAGTCATACGTTGCAAAATAAATCCGTTTCCCATTATTGCTCACAAATGGGGAAAATTCATCACTTACTTTGCCTTTTGTGAAATTTGCTTTTTTAGGTGTGGTCCATTTTTTGTTTTTGAGTTTTGAGAAATAGATGTATGAATGGCCATTTATTGTAAGCGAAAAATACATTTCATCTAAATCAGGAGAAAAAGTAACATCACCTTCATATATTCCATCTACTGAAACAATTCCGGGGGCAAAAATTTCAGGAATTAAACCGGGTGTTTCTTGTCCAAAATATGGACTTTCTATTGTTGATGAATCACTAGCTATTAAACTCAATTTTTTAGTTTTGCAGGCAGTTGAGAGTAACACCAACATAAGTATCAAAATAATTTTTGTTCTATGCATTGTTTATCATTTTATTATTTGCAGTTCATTAGAAGCAAGGAACCTACTCATTTATCAATTTATGAGGTAGTTTATACTAATTATTGTCTTTTTGGGCTTTAACTAGCCCTACTTTATTGTTTTTTGGTCGAAACCACACGAAATCCAAAATAGTCGTACAACTCACCATCAAAGGTGGCTCCGTAACGAAAAGCAACACTGCAAAAAGTGGCATTAAGGTGCCAGCCACCACCACGTATTACTCTAGCACCTCCTTTAGTAGCTCCTTTAGGGTTGTTTTTAGGGCTGTTGGCATAATAATCGCTTCCGTATGTATCCATGCACCATTCAAAAACATTACCACTCATATCGTATAACCCTAATTCGTTGGCTTTTTTGCCAGCTACAGCGCTTGTTTTTTTATCAGAATTACCATCATACCAACTAACATCAGTTACGTTATTGGAGCCACTGTATTTGTAGCCTTTGGATTTGTTGCCGCCACGGGCAGCGTATTCCCATTCTGCCTCATAAGGGAGACGTACAATTTGGTTTAATTTATTAGAAAGCCAATTGGTATACTTGATAGCATCTTGCCTGCTTACATTTACTATAGGGTGATTACTTTGCCAACCCCAACTAGGCGCTTTGGGCATGGCTGTCCCTGTTGCCTCGCAATAATTGCGGTATTGGGCTACAGTAATTTCAGTTTGGCTAATGTTAAACTCCTTTACACTAACTACGTGAGTTGGGCGTTGATCTTTATTTCCCAATCCCCTTTCATCGCCCATAGTGAAAGTACCACCTTGTACGTGTACAAATTATGGTAGGTTTTGCCCATAGCTAAGGTTTGTTATTAATAGCAGGGTGAAATAAATAAGTCGTGTTCGGTTTTTCATTGTTTATCGTTTTTATTAGTTGCAGTTCGTCATATCTCTATACATAAACAGCAAATGTTTTGTTGAATATCCTATTCTTAGGCAAACGTATTGAAAGTGAAACCTAAAAAGTTGTAAAATAGATGAATCACATCTTCTTACGGAAATAAACCTAGCATGAACGGAAAACAGGCAATCTCCGTACAAGATCTAATTTGGGCAATAGATTCTCAAGATTCGTCTTTTTTAAAGCGGCACTTTGTTTATATGTTATATATTTATCAGCAATGGTTAAAAGAAAGAACTTTATTGATTGGATCCTTCAGAATAGATTCATATCACACCTTATATTTTGGTTTTTAGTATTTATAAGCTTGCCTATATTGGCTGCATTAAATTCTGGAAGCATTGAAAAGACCACTTTCAGTTCATTGGCATTTTTACCTGCCCAATTACTAGCGAGTTACTTTTTAGTCTATTATCAGGTTTCTAAACTTTTGTTTAAAAAGAAATATCTCAGATTTGGAGTTTCTTTTATCCTTTCTGTGTATGTGTTTTTAGTCCTTTCAAAGCTTTCAAGCATCTACTTGTCCAAATTTTTCATGCCTCAATACTTCGAAGAGTTGACCTTGATAGAAATAGTAGCAGACCCCTTTCATTTGGCTGTGGTATATTTTCCGGCAGTCTATGTATTTGTTTTTTTAATGCTCATGATTAAGGCATTTAAAGATCGTTTTGAAGAACGTCATCAACTTGAAGTTTTACAAAAGGAAAAAGCAAATACAGAACTTAAATTTTTAAAATCCCAAACAAATCCACATTTCTTGTTCAACACCTTAAATAACTTATATGCATTAACTTTAGACCAATCAGAAAAAGCACCAGATGTTGTTTTAAAACTGTCAGACATGTTAGATTATATGCTGTATCAGTGTAAAGATGCTGTAGTTCCATTAAAAAAAGAGATCGCTTTTATACAAGATTATATCGATTTAGAATCGCTGCGTTATGGCACAAAGTTGACATTGAATTTCACACACCAACTGCATACGCCCAATGTAATGATAGCGCCTTTGATTTTGATATCATTTGTCGAAAATGCATTTAAACACGGTGCTAGTAATAATCTTAAGAACTCAGTAATTGAAATTGACTTAACAACAAACCAAGAGCAACTTTGTTTTAAAGTTTTTAATTCGCTCCCAGCCAATCCTGTTGATAAGAGCAATACATCAAATGCTGGAATTGGACTTTCTAATGCGAAAAGACAATTAGCACTGAACTATAAAAATAACCATGATTTGAAAAGCACCAAAACAGACACTAATTTTCAGATAGTATTAAACATTAATTTAAAGTAATATGAGAATAAAATGTATGGTTGTAGATGATGAGCCACTAGCCATTAGAGTACTTGAAAAACACATTATGAAAGTGCCAGACCTTGAATTGGTTGCTACATTTGACAACGCTATAGATGCTGGGCATTTTCTTCAAAAGAATAGCATTGATCTATTGTTCTTGGATATTCAAATGCCTGTAGTAACTGGGATCGACTTTATAAAAAACACACATATACAACCAAAAGTTATATTAACAACAGCCTATAGAGAACATGCTTTGGAAGGGTATGAATTGGATATTATAGATTATTTATTAAAGCCAATATCATTTATCCGGTTTTATAAAGCTATAAATAAGTACAGAACATTGAATCCAACAATAGACTCCACTTCTATCAAGTCATCAGAAATGGATAGATCATCAGATTACATTTTTGTCAATTCAAACAAAAAGATGATTAGAATAGCGTTTAAAGACATGCTATTTATTGATAGCATTAAAGACTATGTGAGAATACATACCGTAAATGAGACTATCATTACAAAAGATAAAATAAGTTCTTTTGTTCAAAAGCTGCCTTCCACTTTTTTGAGTGTGCATCGTTCGTATATTATTAATTCAGAAAAAATAGCTGCTTTAACTGCAAAAGATGTTGTCTTACTTGGCGGTATGGAAATTCCAATTGGTGCTTCTTATAAAGAAATTATTGAGTTAATTAAGAATTGATAACACTCAGTTGTTAATTACTAGCATTAATTCTTAATGCTCTTTACGCTTCCCTCCTATATTTCGACAAGCTTAGTCCAAGTTCCTCGCATAAAAAGTGTTCAATTAAATTTGTAAAGGAAGTTTTTAGAAAAAAACAGAGAAAGAGGAAGTAAACTTTGCTTTATCCAAGTAAATTTACAAAGTTTCAAGAACGGGATAGGCACCAACCGTTACATTATATTTCAATTACGGTTACGGGTAACATTGTATTTAAATATGTACATATATAAAATAGTTAGGTTACTACTTTAATTCCCATTTATACGTTGCCACAGCGTTTTCATCAGAAACTGAGCATCTCGTTTTGTTTTTGAAACTTCTGTTACTTGTATGTGTTCATTATATAGTTCTAAGCGATAGGAAAATGTAAAAACGGAGTTCCCGTCTTTTCTAGGAATGAGTCCAAATCGTAAGTCATTAAAATACCAATGGTTGTTTCTTTTTTCTATAATATACCAACCCTTACTGATGGCTATCAAACGTTTCACATTTGGCAATTCCATTAGGGCTTTAGATGCATGTCGTTGTTTTGGGTATGATCTAAAACGTATTGGTTGAGTATCAAAAAAGGAATAGTCAGCAATTAAGTAATGATCTGGTGTGTCAATATTGGCATTCCATAATATTGTGTTTAATGGTGATGGACGTGTACTAATTTGAGTATAGGCTATATTTTGATCTTGTAATGCCTGCTCAAACCGTTGTGTCACTACACATTTGATAATCAATGTTATCAATAAATACATTGTAGAAATCAAGAGCCCCGCAGTATTTAAACGACGTCTTGTTTTTGATTGGCGTTTATAAAATAACACCATGACAGTAAGCACCAAAAACGGTAATGTATACAGTGGATCAATCACAAAAATTGAATTTAATGCTAAACGTATTTTAAATGGCCATAATAACTGGGTTCCCCAAGAAGTAAAAACATCTAAGAGTGGATGTGTAAACAATCCTAAAAAAAACAATTTCGTCCAAGGCATCCAACCGAGATCAGATTTGCGTTCTAATTTATTTACTAACCAACCTAAAATAGGAGCTAATAAAATACTGAAAAGTAAGGAGTGACTAAAACCACGATGCCACTCTACAGAAGTAATAGTATCGGTTAAAGTACCAAATATAACATCTAAATCAGGTATGGTGCCTGCTATAGCACCATAAAGTAAAGCTTTGTCACCTGTTTTTTTTCCTAAGATAGCTTCTCCAACTGAAGCTCCTAGAACAATTTGCGTTAATGAATCCAAATGAAATTATTGAAAAACGAAAATAAGTATTTTAAATGATCATATCGTTAAATAATCTTTATGTAGCTAAAATAAAAATGCAATACAAAACCTTTTAGATAGTTTGACCCCAATTACATTAGGCTTTAACTACCCTAAAATATGGACGCTCCATATTCGATAGAGATGATTTAAACTCTATGCCATGGGTAACTTTCATAAACATTTGATTATTATTATTATTATTATTATTCCCTTCTAAATCATTAACTATTATTTTATTTAATTCAATTTAAGAATTGATACACTTAATTGGTCATCAGATTGTATTCTTAAATGATATAAAACTTATTAGTAATATTGGAATCATGGAAAAATTTTGATTAAAAGTTTGTTATATAAAATTGCTTAATGAGTTATATTCGCGCCATGTGGATGTATTTAGGCTTATTGGCAGCATTTTTTTTAGGATTACACAATTTATGTAAAAAGCATGCAGTACAAGGTAATGAGGTTTTTCCGGTACTATTGGGTACTGTTTCTAGTGGGTTTTTATTTGTAGCTACATTTTACTTGTTGTCTATTTTTTATCCTGACTATGCATTATTGAATGGATATAATTTTCAGAATATTTCATGGGAAATGCATGATTTTATTTTTATAATGTCTGCTATTATGGCTAGTTCTTGGGTATTAGCCTATCAAGCACTAAAGCATTTGCCCATTACTATCGTCACTCCAATACGCTCCGCAGGACCATTTTTCACCTTTATTGGTGCTATTGTGATTTATAAAGAGAGTCCTAACCTATACCAATTGATTGGTTTTTTCGTAATTATTTTTTCAGTGCTTTTGTATTCTAAAATTGGAAAAAGAGAAGGTATCTATTTTAAACGCAATAAATGGGTGTTTGCCATTATTGGAGCCACTTTTTTAGGTGCTAGTAGTGGTTTGTATGATAAGTTTTTAATTCAGAATTTAAGTTTAAACCCACAAACCTTACAATTTTGGTTTTGTTTGTATACCATACTAATTTTACTGGTTATCCTAAGCATTACTTGGTTTCCATATGCTGAAAAACGACAAGCGTTTAAATTCCGATGGTCAATTATTGCTGTTGGTGTTTTATTACAAGCAGCAGACTATTTTTATTTTAAAGCCTTGCAAGATCCTGACGCACTAATCATGTTACTATCTGCTATAAAACGAAGTCAAATTATTATTGCAGTCGTTGTTGGTGGTCTTATTTTTAAAGAGAAAAATAAACGAAAGAAATTAGTGCCATTAGTGGGTATTATGATAGGAGTATTTTTGATTTTATATTCATAAATTTATATAAATGAGTAAAATTCAATAGTATAAAAAAGCGAGAACAAAATAAAGTCTTGTTCTCGCTCTCTAAAACTTTTGACTAAATTAGGTTACCATAAAGTAATCCCAAGGTTTCCATATGGTTATTCATTTTAGTTATCCTTTTTCTTACGGAGTGTATTAATTTGAATATGCGGCCAACGTGTTATTCCACCATCTGTTCCAAATTGAAATTGGAAATACATAATTTGTTCGTATTGTAACTGAAGTACTATGAACACGTACAAAAATCAGTTAATAGTAATTGGAGAATCTACAATATGATCACAAAGTTGTAGCCCTTGAAATAAAGACATTCATTCTGTCATTTTGTAGGTAAATAGCATATCTCCTCCTTCGTCTCTAACTACATAATTGTAGTTTTTTACTGAATTTATTTTTATTAAATCAGTATCTAAACGTCCACCAGTTCTATTTAAAGTTCTAAAATAGTAACCTTCAATTTAGAATTCTTTTTAAGAAGACGCCATGAGCATATAGTCCAGAAAGCTCTGCTCCTATAATGATTATATCTGATGTTTTGGCAATGTTTTTCATTTGAGTGAATTATTATATTAGTATTAATAATTTATTATTGTACTTGTTAAAAAATTGCTGTTTTATTGAAGGAACGTAATTTAAATTCTTGGCTATTAACTCTAAAACACTGTTTGAAAGCTTTATGAGGAATATCATATTTTAATACTTTATTATTCATTATCTTTAGTAAAGTATTAATTTCAAAATAGTTACATTATGAAAAGAGCAACCATTTTAGTCTTCCTTTTTATACTTCTTCCTTCAATAGTATTTACACAAACCATAGATAACATAGACTATATATCGCCTGAAAGTGAAGGGTTAATTGCTATAAAAAAAGGAAATCAATGGGGCTTTATTGATAATCAAGGAGAGGTTGTTATAGATTTTAGAAATGATGTAGTACTAACAAAAACAGGAAATAACTCCTATCCTATTTACAAAAACAACAGGTGTTTAATAGCTATAAAAAAAGAAGGTGTTAACTACTTTGGCTATATTGATAAATCAGGAAAAACAGTTATTGAAGCACAATTTTTAAATGCTTCCAATTTTAATAACAATGTAGCTTTAGCTATAAAATTATTAAAAGATGAATTAGGGGAAAATGAATACTTAAAAAAGCCCATTATAAAAAATAGAACTATTGAGGTTATCATTAATACTGATGGGAAGAGCTTACATTACCTAACAAAGTCAAAAAATGTGATGCTTAGAAAAGATCACCTAAAAACTCCTCCTCCAATAACCACTAAGTTACTTTCAGATAAACTATATGCTATTAAGGAAAATAAGAAGTGGACTATTAAAAACATAAAGTAATTGTAAAAATATGAAAAGCTATACTATTTTGAAACATAGTCTTCTTATTCTTATCAGTTTAGTAATTATCTCCTGTTCTAAAACAAACGATAAAATACTCCCTAAACAAAAAAACATAACTGAATCAGTTTATGCATCAGTTACCATTCAACCAGACAGTTTATATCAAGCCTATGCAATTGTGGCGGGTATTTTAGATAAAAACCTTATTGAAGAAGGAGATATTGTTTCGAAAGAAAAGGATATTATTCAAATTAACAATAGCTCACCAAAACTGAATACTCAAAATGCAAAATTTGCCTTAGCGTTAACAAAAGAAAACTACAATGGAAATGCTGGTGTTTTAAGTACTGTTGAAGATGAAATTAATGCGGCAACCCTCAAATACAAAAACGATTCTATCAATTATTTTCGACAAAAGAATTTATGGGATAAACAAATAGGTTCTAAAATTGCTTTCGATACAAAAAAGCTAAATTATGAATTGTCTATAAACAACTTAAAACTATTACAAAACAAATACAATCGTACTAAAAATAAATTAGTAACTGCAGTAAAATTAGCTCAAAACAAATATCAAGCTACCCTTCTTACCGCCAAAGATTTTACTATAAAAAGTAAAATAAATGGTAAAGTATATGCCTTGTTTAAAGAACCTGGTGAAATTGTTACTACACTACAACCTTTAGCAGCTATTGGTAGTAAAAACACTTTTGTTA
>Ga0105354_1000406_pt1 | contig 26886 bp, 24 predicted proteins | sample GOMGulsemesocosm_FD_83658 | JGI IMG/M metagenome (GOLD analysis project Ga0105354, IMG submission 83658) | Methane-oxidizing microbial communities from mesocosms in the Gulf of Mexico - GOM9B Gulf of Mexico | ecosystem: Environmental > Aquatic > Marine > Cold seeps | place: USA: Gulf of America...
GCATAATAACCTCGCTTGTAAAGCCGAACATAGCATCAGATTTAGATGTGTGTGTGTTGTTTCAAACCATGGAAAGTGACGATTATTATTACCAGCAAGGTGAAAAATAAAGCGTTAAATATCGACAAATTAATGACAAAAAAGGCACAACTTCTAAGAAGTTGTGCCTTTTTTGATGAGCAGGGAGCGAATTAAGCTTTCTGGAAATCGTAAACAGAACCTAGGTTCATGATCTGAGTTAACTCATCCAACGCAGTGCGTGTCTCGATTAGCAGTAGTGGATCAGCAAGATCGCTTTCCAATAAACTATCTCGATAGTGGCTATCTACCCAAGTATTTAGGCGATTAAACAAACCGTCATTCATCAAGCAAGACTGATTCACTGCCGCTCTTTCTGCATCACTCAATACCACACGAAGACGTAGGCAAGCCGGTCCGCCGCCATTACTCATGCTTTGTTTAAGGTCATAAACTTGAATTTCATTAATGGGGCTAGGGCCCGCTTTTAATGCTTCAAGGTAAGCCCAAACGTTAGCATTGTTTTGGCATTCACCCGGTACGATAATAATCATATCGTCAGGACCACGGCTGATTAGCTGGCTGTTGAATAGGTATGATTTAACACAATCTTGAACACTGACGTCGCTGCTCTTAACTTCAATAAAGTGCAGTTTACCTTCTTTACCCGTCCAAGCTTGCTCAAGATCTTGACGCATTTGTGCGCTCGAAAGGAAGGCTTCTTCATGGTAGAAGTGAACATTGCGGTTACCCACAGCAATCACATCATTGTGGAACACACCGGCATCAATCACCGCTGGGTTTTGTTGCGCATAAACCGTATTTGCTGCATTCAAACCATGTCGACGCACTACAGCTTGTGACGCTTCTAGTGTATGTCTTGCAGGGAAGCGACTTGGTTTTATAGCCGCTGCATTGAAGGCTTCTTGACCATAAACAAAGAACTCTATGCCCTGGTTACCATATTCATCACAAAAACGCGTATGGTTGGCAGCACCTTCATCACCAAAGTGATCCAAGCTAGGTAAGGCTTTATGGTGTGCAAAGTGCTTATTATCAGGGAAGGTCGCTTGCAAAATTGCGCCTGTCACAGGATGTTCAATGGCACGGTGGAACTTGTTGACTAGATTCGCAGGTGAGAAGTGCACCTTACCATCAGCACTGTCCGCGCTAGGTGAAACCGTCGCAGCATTGGCTGTCCACATGCAAGATGCAGAGCTAACACTGGCCAATAAATAAGGTGCTTCTTTGACTGCTTGTGCGAGAATTTGAGCGTCAGTACCGGTAAATCCAAGGGATTTTAAAGTCGGAATATGAGGGCGTTCATGGGGTGCTAACACGCCTTGTACAAAACCCATATCAGCCAAGGCTTTCATTTTAACTAAGCCCTGTTTTGCCGCTGCTTTAGGGTTAGACGCTTGCGCCTGGTTGTTTAAAGACGCGACATTACCAAATGATAAACCGCCATAGTTGTGAGTTGGCCCCACTAAACCATCAAAATTTGCTTCAATTGCCGACATTGTATTTACCTTTGCTAAATTCTTGCTCTGTGTTTATTAACACTTGTCTGTTTGATCTTGTCTGTCAATGCGAAGTTAAGACTTATAACGCAATACCAGGAACCAGTTTTTCTGGCACGGTCAGCGCATCAACTTCAATGCTTGAAACAGGATAAGAACAGTAATCGGCTGCATAATAAGCACTTGATCTGTGATTACCGCTTGCGCCTGTACCACCAAAAGGGGCTGTGCCAGCTGCGCCTGTTGTTTGACGGTTCCAGTTGATGATGCCAGCACGAGAGTGTTGTAAGAACCACTCATATTCAGCTTTTTCATCAGATAGAATGCCGGCAGACAGGCCAAATTTAGTGGCATTAGCAAGCGTCATTGCTTGATCCATATCGTCATAACGTACCACGGTTAATAAAGGACCGAAGTATTCGTCATCAGGTAGCTCACCTTTAACGGCTAGATCTGTTACATCCAAAATACCAGGAGAGATGAAGCCCGTATTTGCTTCGCCACGCTCAGATTTTAGCAGTGAATTCGCACCGAGACCGATTAAGCGTTCAAAGGCTGCAGCAATGCCATCAGCGGCTTGTGCTGAAACAAGAGGGCCCATGAAAGGTTGATCCGCGGCATCAAAACGATCAATTTTAAGGCCTTTAGTGACAGTTACCAATTTGCTAAGAATCGCTTCACCGTGTGCATTATTCGGCACCAATAGGCGACGTGCGCATGTGCAACGTTGGCCGGCGGATAAGAAAGCTGATTGCACAATTTCATGTACCACAGCATCAATATCTTGGGTTTTATCAGAGACTAGAAGGGGATTATTACCGCCCATTTCAAGTGCTAATATTTTACCAGGATGACCTGCATAAGCCTGATGAAGTATGTGACCAACTTCAGGGCTACCGGTGAAGAACAAGCCATCAATTTCATCATGATTTGCTAATGCTATGCTGGTTTCTTTCTCACCTTGAACCAGGTTAAGTACGCCCTCAGGCAAACCTGCTTCTTGCCAAAGCTGAATGATAAGGTCAGAAACGGCGGGTGTTTGCTCACTTGGCTTAAGCACTATGGTATTACCCGCAATTAGTGCAGGCACAATGTGGCCGTTTGGTAAATGAGCAGGGAAGTTATAGGGGCCGAATACAGCAACAACACCATGAGGCCTGTGGCGTAGGTGAGCGCTTACGTTAGAGCCACCAATGGCAGGCATAGCAGTCGCTTTAGTGCCTGTACGCTCATGGTAAGACTTTTCAGAAATACCCACTTTACCGATTGTCGTAGCGACTTCTGTTTTTGTTTCCCAAAAAGGCTTGCCGGTTTCACGGCTAATAAGTGTCGCTAATTGGTCTGTGTTTTCTTTTACCTTTTCAGCAAATCGTTTGATGATGTCTAAACGGTATTCTAGGCTAGAGTTCGCCCAAGCTGGAAATGCTTTACGTGCAGCTTTTAATGCCGCATCAACTTGCTCAGGGCCTGCTGCTTTGGCTTCCCAAACTAGGCTGGCATCAGCAGGATCGATTGATTGAAACGCTTTGCCGGTACCGACAACCCATTGGCCATTGATAAAGTGTTCTTGTTTCATTGTCATTATCTTAATCCTTATAATTACTTATGGGTTAGTAGAGGACAGTTCGACGATACGAACGGCTTCTTTGGAGTTAACACATAGATGTTTGGCTTCTTCTTGGCTGAGGGTCAAGGTACTGCCCGGTGCTTTTTTACGCTGTATTAGAATGCAACGAAAATCAGCCAATTTAGAGTTAGAGACTAGGTAGTAAGCGCCTTCTTTTTCAGGCGCATCATCTGTAATAGTCGTAAGAGATAAACGACTTTCACGTACAGCACGAATGTTAGGGACATGTGCTTCTACAGTAGGGCCGCCATCAAAGATGTCGACATAGTTCTCGTAGCAGAAGCCTTCTTGCTGTAATAAACGCAAAGCAGGCGCTGTTTTATGGTGAACTTGACCTAGGCAATCTTGTGCTTCTTGGCTTAAAAAGGCGGTGTAAACTGGATTACTTGGCATTAATTCCGCAATAAACTGTTTGCTACCCAATGACGTCAATTCATCTGCTTTTTTGAAATCAAGAGAGAAGAAATGACGACCCAAAGATTCCCAAAGTGGTGAACGACCTTCGTCATCACTAACACCACGCATTTCTGCGAAGATCTTATTGGTGAAACGTTCAGGAAATTGCGCTAAGAACAAAAAGCGAGATTTAGACAGTAGCTGGCCATTTTTGGAATGACGATAGCCTTCTTCTAAAAACAAAGAACAGATTTCACTCTGACCCGTGTAGTCGTTGTTAAGTACTAAGGTCGGCATGATGTTATGTACACCTAGCTCACGTGAAGAGTGAACTAATTTACCTAAATGGTAGCTATAGAAAGGCTCATCAAGACCCACTGTCGCTAATAGACCACTGGTGCCCACGATTTCACCTGTGTCAGTGTCTTCCAATACAAATAAGTAGCTCTCATCTGTAGGGCCTTCGATCGTCTCTTTACTGAAAGACTGATTTGATACTTCAATTTTATTCTTAAGAATCGCTTCGTCTGGCACGAGAGAGGTAAAACCTACTCCCGTTTTGTCCGCTAGTTGGTAAAGGGAATCTAGCTCAGTTTTAGCGATTGGGCGTATGACCATCATAAGATTAGGCCTCTATTAATATAATCATGGGTTAAAAAAGGGTATTACTAAAATTAGTTGTATAAGCTCAAATTTGCCTATATCGGAATCCAATTTACGTCATCACCTGCTTGCAGTTGCAATGTTTGCTCGACATCAGGTGTGATGCTTAATACGTGGGAGTCTGCTTGGTAAGTGGCATTAGCCAGGGTTACCTTAAATTCGTCTAGTTTGCCGCTAGCTATAATATGTAAGGACGCATCAGCATTTGAGCTCTCTGTTTGAAAACCTGATGTCTTACGTTCACTAATGGTTTTTAAATCACTGGCTCTGGCTTCAACACTGGGGCCTGCGTCAAATATGTCAACATAGCCTTTAAACGCAAAACCTTCTTCTAGAAGGATGTCGCTGGCTTTTTCAGAATCTTCATGTACCACACCGATTACTTGTTGAGCGGCATCAGGTAAGGTCGGTACATAAATAGGATATCTTGGCATCAGGTCTGCGATGAAGTGTTTGTTACTGACACCTGATAAATAGTCTGCTTTTTGAAAGTCCATACTAAAGAAGTACTTACCTAGTGAATCCCAAAAAGGAGAATAACCGGCATTGTCACTTTCACCGCGTAATTCAACGAAGAGTTTGGAAGTAAAGCGCTCTTGGTGTTGGGCAATAAAGAGTAAACGGGCACGGGATAATAAGGACATAGCCTCATTATTTTGATGTTGGTGGTCTACGATTAACGCCACAAGTCGGCTAGTGCCACTGTAGTCATGGCATAAAAAGAGTGCAGGGATGCGATTATGTATTTGTAATTGCGGTGACGCATGGACCACATCATCGATACGATAACTGTAAAACGGTGCATCGGTACCGACCATGGCTTCGACACCACAGACGCCGACAATTTCATCATTACTGGTGTTTATCAGTACAAAACAGTAGGATTCTTCGCCCGGTTGTACCACATCTTGTTGCATAGAATGACGAGACGAGGCTATTTTATCATTGAGCCTGTCACGGTTTGCAGGAAAATTGGTGAATCCAATACCAGCTTGTTGCGCTAATCTTTCTAATGCTGGTAAATCAGCAAAGTCGACAGGACGAACTAGGTACATAAAATTTTCCTTATTGTGAAAACAAGATCAATAGGGTAAAGGGCGGTAGATTAGTTATTTTATTATTGATGAAATGCTCTAAGTAGAGAAGGCTGTTAGTTTTGTTTTTGCGACAAAATATTCTTAAATATGGACTTTTCTTGTCTTAAATACATAACTAATCAGAAATAACATGAATTAGAAGAGAGTTATAAGCATGATCACAGAGATTAAAGCAGGGATTTATCGTCATTATAAAGGTGCCGAGTACAAGGTTGATAAAGTGGTAAAACACAGTGAGACTGATGAATCACTGGTAATTTACCAAGCGCTTTATGGTGACTATGGTTGGTGGGCTCGTCCTCTGTCTATGTTTTTGGAATCCGTTGAAGTGGGTGGTGAAGAGATTCCGCGCTTCCATTGGATTAGAGAATCTGAAAACAAAGACTAAAGTGTTCGACTCTTTAAAAGAGGGAGGCTCACGAGAGACAGTACTATTTAGAGTGAGCCTGAGCTTGTTTTAGCTTAGAGACAGGGATGTTTGTCGAATGTTTGTTTGGCTTTTTTTGCGAAAGAGCAATGCCCAGTACAATGAATATAACGCCCAAAACCTGCATTAGGTAAGGTAAGAAGCTACTCGCCATAGGGCTCAGAATAAAATCCAGTAGAACGCCTGTCATCATTTGACCACTGATCACTAAAAGTGCCGCTTTCATGGCGCCCATCTGATTTAACACATAACTATTGAGTGCCACGTAAAGCGCGCCAATCAAGCCCCCCAGATAAAGATAGCCATTATCCCAATTCCAGGCTGACGACAGACTTTTAACCTCAAAACCGAAAGTAACTATTATCAGACTAAGTAATAAAAAGCCGACGAGATGATTGTAAAAAGAGGCTTTAAAAGGGCCTTTTTGTTGGCTTAATTGGCCATTTAGGCTGCGGCTCAAACCGATAAACAAACCATTGATAAGTGCTAAAAAAATAAACAGAGTCATAGCATCCTCCTGGCAAAAATAATGAATAAACTGCCGATGATAATAAGGCCTAAAACCTTAATATCATGCCAGGTGATATGACGCTTTAAACTGCCAAATAAGCCAAAATGATCGACCCATAAACTGAATAGTATTTGTCCTAATAGTGCTAATGCCAAGGTGCCCGCCAAGCCTAATGGTGAGTTAACGGTAATGGCGGCTAATATCACGGTAAAGGCACCGGGTAATCCTCCAAGGTAGGCATACCAAGGGGCGCGAGTGTTAGTTGCTGTGCGAGCATTTCTTAACGAGTGTTTTCTAAATGCAGCCATGCCTTGTAACAAAATGAGTGCGCTTACGGCACCTAGACCATGGGCTATCCATGAGGCTTCAAGAGGGGAGTTAAGCCCCGCCAAGCTTGAATTTAGTTTGATCATGATAGCTAAAATAGCGCCAGCAAAAAGGGCTAAAGCAGCGCGAGAGTAAACTTGACTCAACTTGATTCTTCCTGATTTTTAGAATGGCAAAACTATAGGTTTTTTATGCGGTTTTGATAAGGCTAAAAAGACGAAACTCACTGTTGAGTTGATTTCAACAGTGAGTAAGTTATTTCAGGTTTGTTGATTTTCTGCTTGGTATTAGAGTGGTTTGACTATTTTGTTAATCATCCAAGGAGAGTTTTTCATATGATTAGCAATTTTTTCACGTAACCATTTATGGGCTAACTCATTATTGTTTCTTTCATGCCAGCACATCTGTACAGGGTGCTGATTATCATAAGGGTCAAGCCGGACGATATCATCAGGTAAGGACATTAGCTTGATATCCTCAGCTTTACCGGATTCAGCCATAAAGGACATCATCAAATTAGCGGTGGCATAACCGGTAATTAAGGTCATACCATTTTTAATTGCCTTCATAGCGGCTAACAGACTTTCGGTTTCTAAGTTTGGTGTGATATCAAAACCCTGCTGTTGTAATTTTTGTAGTGTGATAGAGGGGCTCATCGACTGTCGTTGAATATGATGAGTCGCCAAAGGGTAATCGACTAGGTCTTGAACCTTGATCTCATCCTGATGAAATAGCGGATGGGCTCTACTGATTAAGATACAGCCTTCAATATGACCGATTAATTTTGAGCGAATACTATTAGGGGTGCCGTTAATCATGCCGATGCCAAGGTCGACAGTAGACAAACCTAATTCAGTAAAACTTTGATTGCCCCAATTAGCGATAGAGAGTTTTACATTGGGCGCCTCTGCATAAATCTCTGATAACAAAGGCTCTATAAAACTGGCTAACACACTTTCATGGATATGCAGGCAAAAGTGTCTGGTTAACTCGCTAAGGTCTAATTTAGGCGGACTGGTAAGAGAGGAGAGTGCATGCAAAATAGGCTCGATTTGCAAATGCAGTTCAGAGGCACGAGCGGTTGGACTTAAGCCATAAGCTTGGCGTGAAAAAAGCGCATCATTAAAAACGGCGCGAAGTTTCTGTAGGCTTTTGCTTAATGCAGGTTGAGTAACGCCTAAGCGATCTGCTGCTCTAGAAACACTGCCTTCTTCAATAATGGTATGAAAAGCGACAAGGAGTTTAATGTCTAGTTGCAATAATTCGTCAGTACGCATGCTTCTCTCTTGTGCCACCTTAAGTGGGCGAAATAAAGTGGAAATCATAATGTTAAAAAGAGGGTAATTAGCCTCTTTTTAACATGAGGTAGCGAGCTTAATAAGCTCGCTACCTCAGGTCAGGACGTCGCTAATGCTGTGTCCTGTTACAGTTCATCCATAGGGCGGTATTTTACTCCGAATAGCATGACATAGAAGACAGGTACTGCAATTAGGGTCAAAATAGTTGCAAAACCTAAGCCGAATGAAATGACCACTGCCATACCTTCAAAGAAGGCATCTGAGAGTAACGGAATCATACCTAATATGGTGGTAATTGCTGCCATACAAACGGGTCGCACACGACTCACTGCCGAATTAAATACGGCTTTATAGGCCTCATTACCCTGGCCTAGTTCTACGTTAATTTGATCAGCAAGTACGATACCGTTTTTCACTATCATGCCGGATAGGCTTAAGAAGCCTAATAATGACATGAAGCCGAAAGCAGTATTCATAACCAATAAGCCTGAAGACACACCAATTAACGCCAGCGGTACACAAAACCAGATAACCAGTGGTACGCGAACAGAGTTAAACAGCAATACGGTAATGATAAACATAAAGAGGTAACCCATTGGCAAGGCAGTGAAAATATTTGCCTGCGCATCGGTACTGCTTTCATATTCACCTCCCCATTCCAGGTTATAACCCGGTGGTAGTTCAATCGCTTCTATCGGAGCTCGAATACGGCCAAATACCGCCATGGCAGTTTCGCCATCTAGGATGTTGTTATCAGACATAACCGTGATAGTACGTTTACGGTTATGTCGTTCGATAATCGGATCTTCCCAGATAACATCAAAGCCTTTCACCAAGCTGGTTAAGGTGATGTAAGCCCCTGTTGCTGGACTGTAGATCTGTAAATCACGAATCTGATCAATAGAACGACGTTCTTCAGCAGGTGCTGTTTGTACGATAGGTAAGATGTCAGAACCATCGCGGTATAAACCAATGCGAGAGCCATTAAAGTTAGCTAATAGGACCTTATCTAGGTCTGCTTTACTGATACCAAGGCGACGCGCTTGTTCATCATCAAACTGAGGTCTTAGTATTTTAGTACGTTGGCGCCAATCGTCTTTGATGTTTTCAAGACCACCATCAGCACGATAAATTGTTTTTATCTTGTCACTGATGCTACGTAGTACTAAAGGGTCTGGTCCTGTGATACGAGCTTCAATTTTAGAGCCTGAGGCAGGTCCTAACTCGAGTCTTTGTAATTTGGCTTCAACATCAGGGAATTCATTTTTCATGATGGCGTAAACACGCTCAATCAGATCAGGAATGATTTCAGTGTTTTCGGTACGCACAATGAACTGAGCATAACTGGCATTACTCTGCTCTTGGTTATACGTCAGAATAAAACGCGGTACACCTTGACCTGTGGTGGAGGTAATCGTACTGACCCCTTCTTCCGTTAGAAGGCGTTGCTCTATGCGCTCGGTTAGCTCATAGGTCGCGTCAATGTGAGTGCCAGAAGGTCCCTCAACGTCCAGATAGAACATAGCCGTGGTTGAAGGTGGGAAGAAAGACTGTTTCACAAATTGGAAAGCCCAACCTGATGTCACCAAGCTCGCAATTAACAGCAATACGGTTAACCAGCGATAGTGCAACGCTTTATCTAATAACCATTTATAAACAACAAAAAAGGTACCCTTGTAAGGGTCTTCAACTTCGCCGTCTGCAGCTTTAATTTCTTCTTTGAAGAAAAGGTCGCAGAAGAAGGGTGTCAAAGTGACAGCGGTTATCCAGCTGAGGAAAAGAGAGATAAGCAATACATAAAACAGAGAGCCAACAAATTCACCCACAGAGTCAGGTGATAAACCAATCGGAGCAAAAGCAGTGATGGCGATGACAGTGGCACCTAAAAGAGGCCATTTAGTTTGATCAACGACTGAAGTCGCAGCTTCCAATTTTGACATGCCTCGCTTGAGGCCAATTAATATTCCTTCGGTCACTACGATAGCGTTATCAACCAGCATCCCCAGCGCAATGATGAGACCCCCGAGAGAAATACGCTGTAAATTGATGGAGAAATAATCCATCACAATAAAGGTGCCCAAGATGGTCAGTAACAGGATCAAGCCAATCAAGATGCCTGATTTGACGCCCATAAAGATCAAGAGGACCAATACAACGATACCCACCGCTTCTGCAAGGTTAAGTAAGAAATTGCTGACAGAGCGCTCAACTTCTTTGGACTGGAAATAAACCGTATCTAGATTGATTCCCATAGGCTGTTGGTATTTAAGTTCACTAATTCGGCTTTCTAATAATTTACCTGCTTCAACAACATTTACCCCTGATGCAAAGGAAACACCTAATAACAGAGAGGTTTCGCCATTAAAATTGATTGGGTTAGTTTGAGGGTCAACATACTCACGTTTGATGGTGGCTATATCACTCAGACGTATCATCTTACCTGTGGACGGTGTGCCCACAATCAGATTTTCTAACTCAGAAATGTCGTTAAACTCTCCGGTTGGACTGACTCTGATATATTCATCACCAACACGGACGGAACCTGCATTAGAGACGGTGTTTTGAGTGCTTAAAAGGTTCGCCAAACTGGAAGGATCAATGCCCATATTGGTTAAACGAGTACGTGAGATTTCAATCGTGATTTGCTCACTCTGCTCACCTGCAACCTTCACTTTACTGACACCATCGACGAGTACTAACTCACGCTTAAGGTAATCGATATAGGTCTCTAAGTCCTTATAAGGGTAACCCTCACCATTGACCGCTAACATGACACCATAAACGTCACCAAAGTCATCAACCACTCTTGGTGTCGTAACACCTGGAGGGAAGTTGCCTTCGATATCCTTGATGGTCTTGCGTACTTCATCCCAAATCTGTTTTAGCTTCTCTTTACGATAGGTATCTTTAATCGTAATAGTGACTTGAGAGTAACCTGCCTTGGTTGTGGAATTAATTTCGTCCACATAAGGTAAATTTTGTAGTGCGATTTCAACCGGATAGGTGACTTCTTCTTCCACCTGCTCAGGTGATGCACCTGGATAATAAGTGATAACCAGAGCATCTTTGATCGTAAATTCTGGATCTTCTAATTGACCTAATCCCGTGAAGGCGATGACACCGCCCACAAGTAGGATCAAAACCAGCATCCAACTGGTAACCTTACGCTTGATAAAATAGGCTGCGATATTCACTTATAGACCTCGCTCTCTTACCCAAGGACGAACCTTGGTATCACTGGTCAGGCTATGAACGCCTGCGGCGATAACTTGCTCACCTTCTTTAAGGCCAGAGATGATCACGATACGATCGCCCTGCAAAGACCCGACTTCAACTTTACGCATGACAGCTCTTTGATTGCTGGCATCATAGACCCATACTTTCTGCTCAGGCGAGTTGCCTGCTGTCGTGGTTTCAAAGATGGCTTCAACGGGCAATAGAATATTTTGTGTCTGGTTGATCAAAAGGCCTAAATCGATGACAACATCGGCTGTCATGCCAGGTAACAATCTAGCGCTATCATCCGCGTCACGCTCTATTCCCATGGTAATTTCATAGGTCTTAGTTTCGTCATCTGGAGTGGTGCTATATTCCTTGTAATGGGCTTTATACACCTTGTTATTCAATACATTGATAATAACGTTGGGTTTGTAGTTTACTGCGCTTGCTTGAATATTAGCGATTAGGCTTTCAGGAATATGAAACTCGACATCTATGCTCTTATTATCCTGGAAGTGAATCAGACTTTGAGTTGCATTAATATACTGGAAGTTTTCTGTTTCTACGTCTGCAATGACACCATCAAAAGGGGCGTACAATCGAGTATAAGAGAGTTTGTTTTTTGCTCTCTGTAGGGCGTTTTCGGCTTGATCCAAGCTAGCGCGACTTGCTTCGTAGCTGGCACGACTACTTACCTTCTTCTCATAGGTGGACTTGGTTCGGTCAAAATTAGATTTTGCAAAACGGTAATCAGCCTTAGCTAATTCAAGGTCTAATTTAAAATCAGTCGGATCAAGAGAGGCGAGTAGTTGCCCCTTTTTAACCACCTGCCCTGAGGTGACTACCAACTGATTAAGTTGCCCCCCCACACGAAACGCAAGGTTTGCCTCTTTACTGGCTTTTAACTCAGCGGGGAAACTACGAATATTATGGGCAATATTTGAACTTACAGTCACCAATTTTACAGGTCGCACAACGGTTTCCTGTATTTGTGTGCTTTCCTGTTCTGGTGAACAGGCACTGATAAGCAAGCTAGTGGCTAAAATAGCACCCGTGCTGAGTAATTTAAGAGAGGAAGAGGTCATTCAGTACTCCAATGAGCTGGTAAAAATGCAGTCGAAAAGTCTAAGTTGCGAGATTTTATAACCAGATATTCCTTATTGGAATATATGAAAGCATATGAATGATAGTCCCAAAATTCATATCTCTCAAAGGAATGATAAAAAATACTATATATCTTTAGTGTTCACATTGAAGTGAGAATGACTGATGATTTAAAAATAATTATCTAACTCACTGATTTAATTTAACTTTTTTTGATTTTCTTTGATATTTCTAACTTAAGTTCAGTCAGGTAAGTCTCTAATACGAGATTGCTGGAAGCTCCTTTTCGAGTAATCGCAGAGAAGCCAGTATCGAAGCTAAATTGTGAATCTAATAAGGAGCGCATTTTTCCTTCTTTAACCCAGACTTCTGCCACGTGATCTGGCAAGTAGCCGATGTAATGCCCAGTAAGGATTAAAAAGGCGATACCTTCCCTATCAGTCGCTGTTGCTGTGGCATTAAGTTGCTGTAATTTGGCTTTAATTTCAGGCGTTTGTGCGTAAGCGGGTACGACAGCATCAAGATTCGCTATCTGCTCAGCATCGATTTTGGCATCATCAATGTCGAATAAAGGGTGTCGATTACTGCAATATAAAAGAGAGTTTTCACGATAAAGTGGCAGATATTCCAATCCGGCTAACAGTCTCAAATCGGGCACCATACCGATATGAAGACTGCCATCAAGCACCCCTTTCTCAATATCGTTAGGCGGAATCATACGAATATTTAAAGTGACATCCGGGCCTTTTTCTTTCAGTGAACTGACCGAGTTAGTAATAACCATGCGTGGCATAGTGACCAAGTTATCAGTAATTCCGATATTAAGATCACCTTTTAGTTTTGCGTGTAAGCCATTGATTTGAGTTCTAAAATCTTCAATCGAAGAGAGAAGTTGTAAAGTGTACTGATAGACCTTGCTGCCTTCTTCTGTGAGTGAAAAACCAGAGCGTCCACGCTGACATAGGCGAAAACCTAAACGCGTTTCAAGATCTGCCATGGAGATACTAATGGCAGCGCGACTAATATTCAGCTCAACTTCAGCGGCCGAAAAACCACCGGATTCAACCACGGTTTTATAAATTCTAAGTAACCTTAGATCGGCGTCGCTGACTTGTCCCTTGAATTGTTTCATCTTGTACTAACCCCCTTATTTTTATTATTGGTTTGATTCATACATCATTATCACTTAGGTAATTCGGACCCACATTGGACTCGCGATAACTTGGTCAATCTCAATGGTTAGTAATAGCTTAACTAAAGTTTAATAGATGAGAATTTATTTAATCTATTGTGACAGGCAAAGTCTGTCAATACTATTTCAAATTCAGTCGTAATTAGCGAATAATTGTGTGGGTTACGACATCATAAATACAAAGGGGAAAGCAATGAGCTTAGTAGGACATTTAATCAATGGTGAGTTACGTGACGATGCTAAACGAACTCAAGATGTATATAACCCAGCTACGGGTCAAGTCACTAAACAAGTTGCATTAGCCAGTACAGAGACTGTTGAGGAAGCGATAGCTGTCGCTAAGGCTGCATATCCTGCATGGCGCAATACTCCACCGATTAAACGTGCGCGTGTGATGTTTAAGTTCAAGCAGTTATTAGAAGATAATGCCGATACTATTTGCGCCTTAATTGGTGAAGAGCACGGTAAAATCTCCCACGATGCGGCAGGTGAATTACAACGTGGTATTGAGAATGTTGAATATGCCTGCGGAGCACCTGAATTACTAAAAGGTGAGCACAGTAAAAATGTGGGACCCAATATTGATTCTTGGAGTGAGTTCCAGCCGCTAGGTGTTGTTGCGGGTATTACCCCGTTTAACTTCCCTGTCATGGTGCCATTATGGATGTTCCCTATGGCATTGGTATGCGGTAACACCTTTATTCTAAAACCATCAGAAAGAGACCCAAGCGTTACCTTGTATATTGGCCAACTGCTACAAGAAGCCGGTTTGCCAGCGGGTGTCTTTAATGTGGTCAATGGTGACAAAGAAGCGGTTGATGTTTTACTTGAACATAAAGATGTAAAAGCCGTGAGTTTTGTGGGTTCGACTCCAATTGCTGAATATATTTATAAAACAGCCAATGCCAATGGCAAGCGTTGCCAAGCCTTGGGTGGTGCAAAAAACCACGCTATCGTGATGCCTGATGCCGACATGGACAATGTTGTTAGCCAATTATTGGGTGCAGCGTTTGGTTCTTCTGGCGAACGTTGCATGGCGTTATCTGTTGCTGTTGCCGTCGGTGATCAAGCTGCAGATGAGCTTGTTAGCAAGATGCAAGAGGCAATGAAAAAACTGAAAGTGGGTGTTGCAACCGATGCCAGTAATGATTTCGGTCCTGTGATTACTAAAGCGCATCAAGAAAAAGTACGCGGTTATATCTCAAGTGCGAAAGAAGATGGTGCCAATATTGTTGTTGATGGACGCCACATAGAGGTAGAAGGTCATGGGGATGGTTTCTTTGTTGGTGGTACTTTAATCGACAATGTCACAACCGATATGAATAGCTATCAAGAAGAAATTTTTGGACCTGTATTACAAGTAGTTCGTGTTAATACTATGCAAGAAGCCATGGACATGATTGATGATCACGAATATGGCAATGGTACTTGTATCTTTACCCGTGACGGTGAAGCAGCACGCTATTTCTCAGATAACATTGAAGTAGGCATGGTTGGTATCAATGTACCACTACCTGTGCCTGTGGCTTACCATAGTTTTGGTGGTTGGAAGCGTTCTTTGTTTGGTGATCTTCATGCTTATGGTCCAGATGCTGTACGTTTTTACACTAAACGTAAAACCATTACACAACGCTGGCCTTCTGCTGGTGTACGTGAAGGAGTGCTTTTCTCTTTCTCTTAGAAAGAGATTGTCTGCATTAATGGACCTGTAGCCTCCCAGTACCGGTATCATGAGTGTTAGATAAACGTTTGTTGCTTGAATGCTAGCTAAACCGCATATTAGTAACAAACAATACAAACCATGCAACTTTTAAAAGAGTGCATGGTTTTTTTTTTGCAAAAAAAGTCAGCTAGGGTAAAAGGAGAGTAGAATTAGGTTTTAGCCACAATCATGAAAATGTCATGGAGATAAGGGATTATTCTCATATATGTTAATGACATAGCTCTTTTATTGGGCTTTACTTTAGCGGTAGCCTGAAGTGCAATAAAAGGCGTTTATTTTGGTCACATTTAGAATGTGCGAAAAGGATTAGTTGAATGAACTCTCGTCGATTTATAGCCGGCATTAAGCAAGTCTGCCTCTTGGTATCACTGTTTGCTCTGGTGGGTTGTACTAGCCTCAGTGACACCTCGGCTAAACAGAATCTAACGAATCGAGACAATACTAAGCTAGAGATTTATATTGAAAAAGACATGGCCTTCATTTCCGGTGTATTAGGGTCTGATTTACCTGAGCAACTCACGCAAATGGTGCGTCAAAGCCCCAATATTCGAACCTTAGTGCTGGTGGATATTCCAGGATCTATCGATCAAGAGGCAACCATGCAAGCCGCACGATTAATCCGTCGTTTAGGGCTAAATACCCATATTGCACGAACCGGTTACGTACTCTCAGGTGGGGTTGATTTATTCCTAGGGGGCGTGGAACGTAAAATTGGTCCAGGCGCGGGTGTCGGAGTACATTCTTGGTTGGATCAGCTGGGTATAGATCCAAAAGAACTCAATCTCGCCGATCCCATCCATGCAACCTATGTTAACTTTTACTTAGAAATGGGTATTCCCGAGCGTTTTTACTGGTTTTCTTTAGATGCAGCGCCCGCTGAGCGTATATACTTTATGTCACCTGAAGAAATTTATGATCTGCAAATTGCAACAGATTAGCTCCGGCGCTTAAGATCGCTATATGATCGTCCTACTAATAAAAATAATAGGAGACGAGAATGGAACAGATAGAGTTGTTTCATGTGGAAAGTCCCTGTCGTGGGATCTGCCAGTCAAGCAACAAGGGTTTTTGCAAAGGCTGCCTGCGTAGCCGAGAAGAGCGTTTTCATTGGCATGAAATGCAAAATGAAGATAAGCGCAAAGTCCTCATCCTGTGTAAAAATCGATGGCAGCGTTTGCTTAAGGCCCGTCAAGACCGGCTAGCAGCAGAAACCCAAGCGAGTTTACCTTATGGTATGCAAGGGGAAGATGGCCCAGATACTGAGCCGCCAGCGGATCTTTTTAAACTTGAATGAATCCAGATTAACGTTCGAAAATTTGATCAAGAGCGTCGGACAAACGCTCCACACCAATGACTTCCATGCCGTCTATTTTTTTCTTAGGACAATTACCTTTAGGTACCACAGCTTTGACGAAACCATGTTTCGCCGCTTCAATAATACGTTCTTGGCCTGATGGCACAGGGCGAATTTCCCCTGATAAACCGACCTCACCTAAAACAACGATATTGTCAGGTAACGCCTGATCCCTAAAGCTGGATACAACGGCAGCAATGGCAGCCAAGTCACCACTGGTTTCCATGACCTTGACCCCACCCACCACATTTAAATACACATCTTGATCTGATGTGAGCAGGCCGCCGTGTTTGTGAAGTACCGCGAGTAACATGGCCAAACGATTATGATCAAAGCCTACTGTGACCCTTTTAGGGTTACTAAAAGCAGAGTCATCTACCAGTGCTTGAAGCTCAACCAAAAGAGGGCGAGCCCCTTCCCATACCACCATCACTAAGCTGCCAGCGGCAGGTTTTTTTGAGCGGTTTAAAAAGATAGAACTCGGGTTTTTTACTTCTCTTAAGCCGTTTTCCAGCATGGCAAATACGCCTAACTCATTGACTGCACCAAAGCGATTTTTCATGCCTCTTAAAGTTCGAAAACGTGAATCTTCAGAACCTTCTAGTAACACAGAGCAATCCACCATATGCTCCAATACCTTGGGGCCAGCTAAGGTGCCATCTTTGGTAACATGACCAACTAACAAAACAGCAGTTTGCGTTTGCTTGGCAAAACGGGTGAGTACGGCAGCACTCTCTCTCACTTGAGATACACTACCCGGTGCGGATTCCACACCATCAAGGTGCATTACCTGAATCGAGTCAATAACGATAATTTTGGGTTGCATTTGCTGGGCAATCTGGAGGATGGACTCAACATTCGTTTCAGATAACATTTTTAGGTTTTGAGTGGGCAAACCAAGGCGTTGTGCACGCATGGCCACCTGTTGTAATGATTCTTCACCTGTCACATATAAAGCCGCTTGTTGCTGGGCGAGATAACACATGGTTTGTAATAACAGCGTACTTTTACCCGCACCTGGACTACCACCTATAAGCACCACACCCCCTGGCACTAAGCCACCACCTAATACTCGGTCAAATTCACCCGCACCTGAGCTAAAACGAGGCACAGCACTGAGGTCAATCTCAGAAAGGTCTTGCACCCCCGTCATTGCACCAGCATAACCGGTTAATTTAGCGTCTTGTGTCGCGGCCACTCGCGCTGAGGTTTTGCCCGATGTGAGTTTGATCTCAGATAAGGAATTCCATGCTTTACAGGCTTGGCACTGGCCTTGCCATTTTGCGTAATCAGATCCGCACTCAGTGCAGACAAAGGCCGTTTTGGCTTTAGCCATGTAGAACAACTCCCTAAAATCAGATGATGGACAAGAATAAAGTCATTGCCCTAATGGAGTGCCATTTTAGGGTAATCAAAAAGATAAGCAAATTTACTGTATAAAAAAACAGGTTAATTTAAGTGGAAATCATTAATTGGGAAAATAAAAAACCCTCACAAGTGAGGGTTTTTTAAATCAGTAACGCTTTCGAAAAGTAGTTATTACCTTAATAATAGCTAGTTCTTAGTGAACTCAGGATAGGCTTCCATACCACATTCAGAAAGATCAACACCTTCGTATTCTTCTTCTTCAGTCACTCGGATACCAATAACCGCTTTGATGATGAACCAAACCACTAGGCTAGTCACGAAAACCCAAGTAAAGATAGTCGCAGCACCGATCAGCTGAGCACCGAAGGTCACACCATCGTTGGTTAGAGGGACAGCTAATAGACCCCAAAGACCGGCGACACCGTGGACTGAAATAGCACCCACTGGATCATCTATTTTCAGTTTATCTAGCGTTAGGATTGACGCAACAACGATTAGACCACCAACAGCACCAATTAACGTTGCACCTAAAGCAGTAGGAGTATCAGGGCCGGCTGTGATAGCAACAAGGCCTGCCAGCGCACCGTTTAATAGCATGGTGAGATCGGCTTTACCGAACAAAATACGTGCTAGCAACATGGCTGCAATTGCACCACCTGCGGCTGCGGTATTGGTATTAAGGAAAACCATGGCCACTGAGTTAGCGCTGGCGATATCGCCCAGTTTAAGGACAGAACCACCATTGAAACCGAACCAGCCCATCCAAAGGATGAAAGTCCCTAAGGTCGCAAGAGGAAGGTTAGCGCCAGGAATCGCACGTACTTCACCTTTAGGACCATATTTGCCTTTACGAGCGCCGAGAACTAATACACCAGAAAGCGCTGCTGCAGCACCGGCCATGTGTACAATGCCTGAGCCTGCAAAGTCAGTGAAACCAATGTCACCTAGGTTATAAAGACCAAATACAGAACCACCGCCCCATGTCCAGTTACCTTCCATTGGGTAGATAACCCCTGTCATCACAACCGCAAATGCTAGGAAAGCCCAAAGCTTCATACGTTCAGCAACCGCACCTGAGACAATAGACATAGCCGTTGCTACGAATACTACTTGGAAAAAGAAGTCAGAGGCATTGGAGTAGATAGAGCCGCCTTCAAAGCCGTCTTCACGACCTGCGTAGTCACCTAATGTGCCTTCTACGTCAACGTTTTGAATACCGGTTAAGAAAATGTCACCGCCGTACATGATGGCGTAACCGCAAACCAGATACATGATGCAAGAGATTGCAAACAAAGCGACGTTTTTTGTTAGTATTTCTGTGGTATTTTTTGAACGAACTAAACCGGCTTCTAGCATGGCGAAGCCAGCGGCCATCCACATAACGAGTGCGCCACACACTAGGAAGTAAAAAGTGTCCATGGCATATTGTAAATGAAATATTTGATCTTGCATGATTCGCCCCCCTAAAGGCTAATATAAGACTGCTAAAGATTATTGCGTTGATTAAACGGCTTCTTCACCAGTTTCGCCGGTACGAATACGGACTGCTTGTTCTAGATTTACGATGAATATTTTTCCGTCACCAATTTTGCCTGTATTAGCGGCATTGGTGACAGCTTCGACGACTTGATCAGCGATATCGTCAGCAATGGCGAGTTCGATTTTTACCTTAGGAAGGAAGTCCACGACATACTCAGCACCACGGTATAATTCAGTGTGACCCTTTTGACGTCCAAAACCCTTTACTTCAGTTACGGTAATACCCTGTACCCCGATATCCGATAAGGCTTCACGTACATCGTCCAATTTAAATGGTTTGATGATGGCGGTGATAAGCTTCATAGCGTCACGCTCCTTTTTATTTTTAAAAATGTAATTCGATCATGTTAACTTCTAACAGTCTCTATTCAACATGTGTGCCATGTTGTAAAAAGACTTATTTATCAGTTGCTTATGTTTGTTTGTTGTTTTCTTTTAGCATTTAAATGTTTTTACCCTAGGGGAATAAGTATTTTATGGGGCGTTTGAAAATATAGGTGCGCTAATCTGGTGCTCGAGCCTGATGAGAGGCATTTGATAGGAGGGAATAGATGGCTAAGTGAGTGACAAATATCATTTTTTTTAAACCTGCACTCATTTGTTGCAGCGTTTGTTTAAAGGATAAAGTGACGTAAAGCTGGGAATAAGTGGTAAACTTATGCACATATTTTTAGCACAAGACACAATGTGCTTGTGCATAAAACCGCATTGATAAACTTTAGTGAAAAGGAGAGTGTGATGATTGATGATTTTATTAAGCAGGTGGGTAATACATTAGGTGAAACGGCTGCACAACTGAGCAAATTACCGAGTAAAGAGATTCAGGCTCAAGTACAGCAGCTAGCCAAATCAACATTAGACAAGATGGACCTTGTATCGAGAGAAGACTTTGAAATACAAGCGGCTATGCTAGCTAAATATCGTGAGCGAGTGCTTGAACTAGAAGACAGAATGAAAAAACTAGAAGAACAAGTTCAAGAAAAATAAAGAATAAGCAAAAAAAGTGACCGATATTGTTGAGATATACGTCACTTTTTTAAATGGATTTATTGTCTTTTAAAAAGGGCTTAAAAATTAAAGTAGGCTTTGAATTGATCGGTAAATTTCCATCGCTTCAGAGCGAGTGTAATTTCCTGCGGCGGCATTTCTACCTATGGTGCTTGTCACACGTATTGCCTCATCGGAGGGCTCTTTTTCACCTTCACTGCCCTCCAGTAGCGATAAATTATCCTGTTGGTTGCTCTCACGCATCTGCATGTACTTAGCTTTATCAGACAATGTCACATCATCACGATTTGCTTGCCCTATGCCATAAGCAATCTTCTCGCTGTCAGCTTGTTTTGACGAGAAATATTGATTTGATGAGCTTGATGACGCGTTGATTTCCATAACACCACCTTTGGGTACACTTCTTAAGTATCGAACCTTATTGGCTAAAAAACAACCAGACGGTGCCAATTAGTAGCTTATATTGCTCAAAAAACCAGCGTTTAAGGCGTTGAAGTGTAAAAAATCAATATTCTTCGTTAATATCGATATTAGTCGGTGCTTGGAGCCTTTACTCAGCTAACAGCGCTTGAATGCCTGCTTCGTACTCGTCTATTTTAGCTTCCTGAAAACCCACATGTTGAGCTCTCAGTCGTCCTTCTTTATCAATAAGATAGCTGGTGGGCATACCGATGACATTGAAGGCGTCGGGCAATAGAGCATCTTCATCTAATAGAACGTGGAATTCAGCAGGGATTTGCTCTAGAAAGGCATAAGCCAGTTCGGGCCTCATATCTAAATTAATAGCAACGACCTCGAAACCTTGATCTTGATACTTACTTTGCATCTCATTCATCCAAGGAAAAGACGCACGACAAGGTCCACACCAGGATGCCCAAAAATCGAGTAACAGGGTTTTTCCGCGATAGCTCTCTAAACTCATACTTATATCGGTTAATTTTGCCGCTTGAACCAAAGGTAAACTGACATCCGCTTTCGGTGCCATAGGTGAGTCTGTGGCAGAAAATACCTCTGCTTTTACAATGCTGGGTAGCAGTACCAGGTAAATAAATCCCATTAATAAAAAGGTTTTTTTGTAAGGTGAAAATTCAAAATTTTTAGGCATTATGTTCCGCTTAAATCGTCGCGATGAATGTTAGTGGGTCACTCTTCTTATCTGAAAAGTAGGATTATTCTGAGGCGAATAATTTACCTCTACCTTGTCTAAGAACACAGTTTATTTAAATAGTGCCCAACACAAGTCATTAAATTGTGAGAAAAAATCCACTCATGGTGTCTTGAGTTGATGGGGACTTATCTAATAGCGTCATTTTTTCCGTTGAAGTGTTACAAAGTGTAGGGATTAAGTTAAGAAGTTCGTGCTTCTATTGCTTAGCAGTCTTACCTTTGCCACACTTTTGATACTTTTGTAAATGTCAGATTACTTTTGTATTTGCAACTCACCTTTCCTCACTTTTTAGGGCAATCCCACATGGACCACAGGAAGATTAACTTCAGGCTCGCAACAGCTGACGATGCTGAAAATATCGGCCTTTTAGTGGTGCTTCTTACCATAGAACTGAGTGACCTAACTAATACACATCACTTTGATATTGATATTGAAGGGACCTCAAATCGCTGTCATGAACTGATCGAAGCAGGTCAATATTTTGCCGTTTTAGGTTTTGTTGATGGAGCCCTATCAGCCGTCGCAACCCTAAGTGAATCCTACTCTCTTAACGCCGGCGGACGTATTGGTATGATCCAAGAGTTCTATGTGTCACCGGATGTTAGGTCGACTGGCATAGGCGCGAAACTGATGGAAGAGGTCAAACAATTTGGCCGTCAAAAAGAGTGGGTTTGCATTGATCTTTCTGCTCCAACCATTTCTAAATTAGAAGAAAATCTTGGCTTTTATAAAGGCACGGGGTTCGACATTATGCACGCTTATCGAATGCGTCATGTGATTAAAAAAGGTCTTCAAGAAACCCCCTAAATTAGCCTCTTAAATACCTTATTATCCGCTAGTCTTTTTTCAAAATAATGAGTTAAATCAATTTAAAAAACCTGTACGAGATTCACTATAAACCCTGTGAATTATGTGGTTACTTTTGCATACGATATAATATCTGCGAATAAAACTTAATACAGGTTCAGATTCTCCTTGTGAGTTTGCGTGTGGAACTGTCGTGTATTTAGCAACGAGTGTCGCTATTGTAATGGACCATGATAGCTAAATAGTTAAGTATGAATATCGCAGAAATTAGTGATAGATTTCGTATTAATTGTAGGTAAATAGATGAAGGCTCAACCCGCTTTAACCTCGCAAGAATATCGTTTTTCAAAACAAGATCGACTTATTTCAGCCACAGATACAAAAGGTAATATCATTTATTGCAATGATGCTTTTGTCACAGTGAGTGGTTATGAAAGACAGGAGCTGATCGGCCAACCTCATAATATTATCAGGCACTCTGATATGCCAAAAGCGGCATTTGCTGAAATGTGGCGTACCCTTAAAACAGGGAATGTTTGGATGGGGCTGGTAAAAAACAAACGAAAGAACGGTGATTATTACTGGGTAAACGCCTTCGTAACGCCTGTTTATGAAGATAACAAGATAGTGGGTTATGAGTCAGTACGTATTAACGCGACTGAGGAAGAGAAAGCGCGAGCAGCATTAGCTTATCAAAGACTAAATCAAGGTAAAGCGGTTCGTGGTCTTTTACAGCGCTTTCAAATGAGCGTAATAAAAAGTTTGCCTATGTTAGTGCCTGGGCTAATTAGCTCTGGGGTTATATATGCCAGTGTAGGAAACCTGGCAGCAGGGATTGCTCTTGCTGGTACCATAGTGGGGAGCGTGTGGCAGGTATTAAATAACAAAGCTCAATGGCAAAAACTTTGTGAAATGAACCAAGGTTCTTACAGTAATAGCCTGATTGCTCAAACCTATTTTGCAGAAAGCGGTTATCAAGCACGTGCTAAGTTAGCGTTTGCCTGTGAAATGGCACGCAATCGTACCTCTTTGACTCGAATAGAAGATTCAGCGGCTGGATTAGGCAAGATTGCCCATGAGACAAAAGATCAAGTTAATCAAACCAATGTAGCTATCTACCAGCAAAGTACAGCAACGCAAGAAGTTGCCAGTGCCATTAATCAGATGGCGATAGCAATTGATGAAATTACCAACATAGTACAGCGTAATACTCAAAACGCTCAGGGCGCTTTATCCCATGTTGATACTGGCAGCCAGCTGGCATCCGATGCACTGCAAGTGATAGACAAGTTAAGTAAATCGGTGGAAGACATAGCAGCCACCATCAAGGAACTCGCTCAGTCAACTGAAGAGATTGGCGAAGCAGCGGATCTTATAACCATGATTGCTGACCAAACCAACTTACTGGCGCTGAATGCCGCGATAGAAGCGGCTCGAGCAGGTGAGCATGGACGTGGTTTTAGTGTAGTGGCCGATGAAGTGCGTTCTTTATCCTTAAAAACCCGTGAATCGACAGAGAAAATTCATCAGGTAATTAAGGTGCTTTCTGAACGTGCACAAAGCGCTGTCGCAGTCTCTCAGCAAGGTGAAGAGGTCGCTAAAGAAGGGGTGAATGTAGTGGGTCAAACACGTACATCCTTGAACCATATTAGTGGTGCTGTGAATGAGATTTTAGACATGACACTTCAAATTTCGGCGTCAGTTGAAGAGCAAAGTGCCATGACAGTACATATTAACCAGCAAGTGAGTGATATCTCTGAAGGGTCAAACCATACCAAGGTCATTGCTGAGAAAACACTGGCATCTGGGGTTGAGCTCGAAGACACAGTGGAGAATGTACACTCTATTATTCGTCGTTTCTCTAATCACTGAGTTTAGCCTCTCCTTGATTCTAGAAGCCAGCTGATTGACAGGGTCAATCAGCTGGCTTTAATTCATTTAAGTCCCAGTTATATTGATAGTTAATCGGTCCTTTATAGGCTCTTAACTTATCCCCTAATGGCTTGTCAGCATAACCTATCAAGTGTGTTAGAAGGTCAATGTAAGAGGCTCCAAAATCTTCCTTGTACCATTTGTAAATGCTGGATAATAGCAACTCCCCTTCGTCATTAAAGCTCACCCCACGACTATGATTAATATAATGCCTAGCACCTTGTGCTAATAGGGTTTGGGCATTTTTGCTGGTGAACGCAGTGGCACTTAAGTTAGGGCAACTTATCGAGGCGCAGTTAAGTCCATAGTGCAAACTGGCTTGTTGATAGATGGGTCTAAGGATTCTGTGCTCTATATCATTGAGGGAGAGTTTGATGCCATTTACTGTGAGAACCTCATCATCCCAAGGTCCTAATTTGAACCAAGATTTTCCGAGCTTACGGATACTTTTTACTGGGTAGTTATCGAGAATAAGTACCGCAGTCTGTGCGTTATAGAGATTGATCCAATAAGCCATCTGTTGCTTTAAGGTGAGCGCTTTAGGTGGTAACTGACTCAGATAAGTAAGGTAATTATTTAACGCTATTTTGTCCTGTTTACTGACCTTGTTATAGGCCATAAAGGACTGACCTTTCTCATCAAATAACAGATACTTATCAAGAAAACTCTGCCAAGCTTGGTGATCAATAGAGAGGCTTTCTGTGGTAGCGAATTCACTCCATCTAGCATCCAATCTTTTACTTGGGGCGGCTTCTAGTTGGCTGGTTTGCGCAAAAAGTAATAAGCAAAAAACGCCCATTAATACAGAAGCACAAGTCTGCTTATTGGGTACGCATAAACAGCCATTGGGGGAATCAAATGAAGCGTGATCAGGTTTCATTAATAGGCTCCTATTTAAGGCAAATAATCAAACAGGGGATAGATATCATTATTCTTTGGAGCAAGCATACTCAGGATAAGTTCCCTTTGCTTACTGAATAGTTGATTAAAAAATGTACAGATCGATTTGAGCTCGAGTAAATTGAAAAGCGGCTTATGTATCAATAAAGCATCTAGAGTAAAACTTCCCAAAACTCGTTATCTGAGATTCAGGCACTATAATTTTTATGTGGATGAGAAAAAGAGACTCTCATCATTCGCTTTATTCAGAGGTGACACATGAAAATTTTAATGACAGGTGGTACGGGCCTGATTGGTAAACACTTTATTAATGAGTTCGAACAGCATCAATATACAGTGCTAACAAGGTCTCCCCATCGAGCTGTAAAATCGCTACCGCAACATACTCAATTTATAAACGACCTATCTAAACTTACTGACCTAAATGACTTCGATGCTGTTATTAATCTTGCAGGCGAGCCCATTATTAATAAACGCTGGACACAGAGGCAAAAAGCCTTGATATGCCAAAGTCGATGGCACACGACGGACAAATTAGTCAAACTCTTTGCCCAAAGTGACACGCCACCAGCGGTGTTTATTAGTGGTTCAGCCGTAGGGATTTATGGCAGTCATGGGGAGGATTATCTGACCGAGCATCAAGGTGTTTTTGATTATGATTTTGCCAGTCGACTTTGTCAGCGTTGGGAAACTATCTCTCAAGATGCTGGCGCTTATACACGAGTGGTGAACTTGAGAACCAGCATAGTATTAGACAGTCATGGAGGCGCCTTAAGGAAAATGCTACCACTGTTTAAATGCAACCTAGGTGGACGAATAGGCAATGGTCAGCAATTTATGCCTTGGATACATATTCACGACATGATTAAAGCCATATCGTTTTTATTAGAGCATAAAAACTGCCAAGGGCCCTTTAACCTAAGCAGCCCTCATGCGGTAACTAACCATCAATTCACCGAAGAGTTAGCCCATGTATTAAACAAGCGCGCTTACCTTCCCATGCCCAAAGCCGTATTAAGGCCATTGATGGGAGAGTCGTCCGCTCTATTGCTCGGTAGCCAAAGAGTGGTGCCAGAAAAACTGATCGAAGCGGGTTTCCATTTTGACTTCCCTGAAATTGAAGATGCGTTTAGCGACTTACTTATGCCTCACCCTGTATATTCGTAAGGACGTAGGCAGTAAGGCCCAAGAAGGCTTTGCTGCCCTCAAGCGTAAGATAGGAGGTTTTACCTTATCAACAAATAGATAATAATCAGGCACAGTAGGGCGCAGGTGCCTTGCCAGACAGCGACTGGGTTCCGCTCTATCAAGGGAGGGCGTGTTTTACTTAAAAAGCTTTGGCTAGGTGCTCTTAGATTGTGCACAAATTCAAACAGTCCTTGGTGGCGTTTTTCAGGTAAAGGGTGCACTGCTTTACGTATGGCGTCATCTACCCAGATGGGGATATCTGAGTCTTCATCTAATACCGAGTGATAACGTAAGTTTCTTTGGCTGGCGAGGTTTTTCGTTTTGGCGACTTGTGTCTGGTAAGGGAAACGACCAGAAAGTAAAAAGTAAGTAATCACTCCTAGTGAAAATAGCTCAGACTTGACACTTCCCGCATCACCGATGAAATATTCAGGAGCACTATAGAGTGCCGTCCCTTGCAAATTATTGGCCTCATATTTGGCATTACTTTCGGCTAAACC
>Ga0105354_1000408_pt1 | contig 26792 bp, 26 predicted proteins | sample GOMGulsemesocosm_FD_83658 | JGI IMG/M metagenome (GOLD analysis project Ga0105354, IMG submission 83658) | Methane-oxidizing microbial communities from mesocosms in the Gulf of Mexico - GOM9B Gulf of Mexico | ecosystem: Environmental > Aquatic > Marine > Cold seeps | place: USA: Gulf of America...
GAGTGCATTTGTAGATTTACTTGTTATGGAAATGGGTAAAGTTATCGTTGGACAAAAGTACATGATTGAGCGATTGTTAATTGGTCTTTTAGGTCAAGGACATATTTTGTTAGAAGGAGTTCCGGGTTTGGCAAAAACACTTGCAATAAACACATTATCAAAAGCGGTAAAAGGAAGTTTTAGTAGAATTCAATTTACTCCAGATTTGTTACCGGCAGATGTTGTGGGTACCATGATTTATAATGTTAAAGAAAACGACTTTACTATAAAAAAAGGACCTGTTTTTGCAAATTTTGTGCTTGCAGATGAAATTAACCGTGCGCCAGCAAAAGTGCAGTCTGCTTTGTTAGAAGCAATGCAGGAAAAACAAGTGACTATTGGTGATACAACATTTATATTAGATAAGCCTTTCTTAGTAATGGCAACTCAAAACCCTGTTGAGCAAGAAGGAACTTATCCTTTGCCAGAAGCTCAAATGGATAGATTTATGCTTAAAGTAGTTATCGATTACCCAAAACTAGAAGATGAGCAACAAATTATGCGTGCAAATCTTAAGGGTAGTTTTGATCAAATAAGTGAAGTGGTTTCTGTAGATCAAATTAAAAAAGCACAAGAGGCTGTCCGTGAGGTGTATATGGATGAAAAAATCGAAAAATATATATTGGATATTGTTTTCGCTACACGTTATCCGGAAAAATATGGTTTAGCAGAATTAAAACCTTTAATTAGTTTTGGAGCATCTCCTCGTGGAAGTATCAATTTAGCAATGGCAGCAAAATGTTATGCCTTTATTAAGCGTAGAGGGTATGTGATTCCTGAAGATGTACGCGCAGTAGTAACGGATGTGTTGCGTCATAGAATTGGTGTTACTTATGAAGCAGAAGCTGAAAATATTACTTCAGAACAAATGATTAACAAAATTGTAAACCAAATAGAAGTACCATAGGTAGTTGCGATTTCAGATTGATTATCTCAGTTTTTGGCTGTGATTAATTTAAACCTAAAAGCGTAAATTAAAAATGGATACAAAAGAGTTACTAAAAAAAGTTCGTAAAATAGAAATCAAAACACGTCGTTTGAGTGACCATGTTTTTGGAGGAGAATACCATTCTACCTTTAAAGGACGTGGTATGACCTTTTCTGAGGTACGTCAATATCAATATGGTGATGATGTTCGGGCAATTGATTGGAATGTAACGGCGCGCTGTAACGAACCTTATATTAAAGTTTTTGAGGAAGAGCGTGAGTTAACCATGATGTTAATGGTGGATGTTTCTGGGTCTAAATTTTTTGGTACTCAAAATCAGTTTAAAGATGAAATGGCGACAGAAATTTCAGCAACATTAGCGTTTTCTGCAATGCAGAATAATGATAAAATAGGGTTGATATTATTTTCTGATGAAATAGAGTTGTTTATACCGCCTAAAAAAGGACGTTCACATGTATTACGTATTATTAGAGAGTTAATAGAGTTTAAACCTAAAAGTAAGAAAACAGATGTTGCAGCTGCGTTTAAGTTTTTGTCTAGTGTAATGAAAAAGAAGGCAATTGTTTTTGTGTTGTCTGATTTTGTTGCAGATGATTATGATCAAACGCTGAAAATTGTTGGGAGGAAACATGATATTACGGGGGTTAGGATCTATGATCAGCATGAAGAAACGATTCCTAATTTAGGAATGGTTCAAATGAAAGACGAAGAAACGGGTCAGATACAAACAATTAATACAGCTTCTAAAAAAGTAAGAACTAATTACGCTAAATTTTATAAAGAAAAAGCAGGTTATTTTGAAGAATCATTTAGGAAAAGTGGTTCGGGTGCATTATGTACTCGTGTTAATGAAGATTATGCTAAAAAATTACTAGGGTATTTTAAAAATAGAGGATAAAATAGTTTGGAGTGTTCAGTAAGTAGTAAAGAAACCAAAAGCTAAGTTAAGAAGTGGAATTTATAATGAATAATAAAATTACAGCAAAAGAAATGGTTGAAGGAAGAAGAGAAAAAAGACAACAGTTTTTTATTCTTTACTTTCTATGCTTCTTTCTTTTTACAAGTGTTTCTTTTGGACAACAAATAAATGCAGCTATTGATACTGCTTCAATTCAAATAGGAGAAGAGTTAAAATTAAAGTTGTCGGTTGAAGTGGATACCATTGATTTAGTGGTTTTCCCTGAGGCGAAGTCGCTGGGTTTGTTAGAAGTTATAGAATCTTATAAAATAGATACACTTAAAAATAAGGCTACATATATACTGAATAAAGAATATGGATTAACGCAGTTTGACTCTGGGCATTATACGATTCCACAGCAAAAAATACTGATTAATAACAAAGTGTTTACCACAGATTCGTTATTAGTAGAGGTTAGAGATGTTGTCGTAGATACTACAAAGCAAAAATTATTTGATATTAAGGCAGTTATTGATGTAGAGAAACCATCTGAGGGGTTTCCAATGTGGATTCTTTATGTTGTACTAGGGCTATTGGTTTTAGGATTTTTGTTGTATTTCTTATTCTTCAGAAAAACAAAAGCAGAACGAGAAGCGGAAAATAAACTGGCTCCTTTTGAAGAAGCTATTCAGCATTTATTACAATTAGATAATGGGGACTTATTAGCTTCTAAGGAATATAAAAAATACTATTCAGAACTTACTGATGTATTGAAGCGTTACTTAGACGAGAAAGTGTATGATAACGCGTTAGAGAGTACATCTGATGAATTGATAGAAAAATTAGAGTTGCTTAGAGATTCTGGTAAATTGCCAATTTCTAAAGAAGCAATTGTAGCGCTAAGTAAAGTATTAAAAACATCTGATTTGGTAAAGTTTGCGAAATCACAACCAGATGAGGGAACGGCAAGAGTTGATAGAAGTACTATTGAAAAAATGCTCCATGAAACAAAGCAGGCAATTCCAGAACCAACCGAAGAAGAGTTGTTATTGGATGAGCAGTATAGAATTGCTCAAAAGCGAAAACAAAAACGTAAAAAAATAGTATATACCTCAATAACAGGTGTTGTTATTGTTCTACTTACGGTTGTAGGCTTAGGGATCAAATATGGGTTTTCTGAACTGAAAGATGAAGTTTTTGGACATCCAAGTAAAGAATTGTTAGAAGGAAAATGGATCAGAAGTGAGTATGGGAGTCCGGCTATTGTAGTAACCACTCCAAAAGTGCTTAAACGTGTTTCTAATGAACAATTAGAGGCTATGAATACACAGAGTTTTGCTTACGGAAGTATGACAGGTAATTTTGCATTAGTGTTAAATACCACTCAAATTCCAGAAACAGCTCAAGCTGCTTTAGGACAAATGAATAGTGAGTCAGAGGGTGATGAAGAATCAGAAGAGCAAAAAATTGACTTAGAACAAGTAAATGAAACTACTTTACAACGATTCACTCAGCAAGGGGCAACTGATTTAATTGTAAAGCAAGAAGAGTATGAGGGTAATGGTTTAAGCGGTATGAAAGCATATGGGTCGTTAAATATGAAAAACCCATTAACGAGTAGAATGCAGTCTACTAATTATGAAATTATAAGTTTTCAACAAGATAATGCATTACAACAATTAATTGTATTCTATCAAGAGGGTGATGCTTATGCAACAAAAATTGTAAAGAAAGTTATAGATTCTACTGAACTTAAAAAAAATGAAGAATAATGTTTTGGAACTATGAATATGTAAATCCGGAATACTTTTGGTTGTTAATACTTTTGCCATTAGCAATAGTTTGGTATGTTTTAAAACGAAAAAATCAAGTAGCAACTTTGCAAATGAGTAGCTTAAAAGGGTTTCAAGACACTTCGTTGCTACCAAAGTTAAAACCATTGTTACTGGTGCTACGCTTACTTGCGATGGCGGCTATAACTGTAGCTTTAGCTAGACCTAGAACAGTTGATGTTTCATCTAAAACAAAAACCAATAAAGGAATTGATATTGTTATGGCAATAGATATTTCAGCAAGTATGTTGGCTAAAGACTTAAAGCCTAACAGGTTGGATGCGTTAAAAAAGGTAGCGGCTGAATTTATAAAAGGACGGTCAAGTGATAGAATTGGTTTAGTGCTTTATGCTGGGGAAAGTTATACTAAAACCCCAATTACAAGCGATAAAAGTATCGTGTTAGGTTCATTAGGTGAAGTAGAATATGATAGTAGGGTTTCTGGAGGTACTGCAATTGGTATGGGCTTGGCGACATCAGTAAATCGATTAAAAGATAGTAAAGCAAAAAGTAAAGTAATTATATTACTGACCGATGGAGTGAATAACTCTGGGACTATTGATCCTAAAATAGCAAGTGAATTAGCGCTTAACTTTGGAATAAAGGTATATACAATTGGGTTGGGTACAAACGGCACAGCAATGTCTCCAGTAGCATTGCGTCCGAATGGGCGTTTTGTATTTGATAGAGTGAAGGTTGAGATAGATGAAAAGTTACTGAAGGAAATTGCTAAAGCAACTGGTGGAAAATATTTTAGAGCTACAAATAATAAAAAGTTGCAGGAGATTTATGCAGAAATCAATAAGCTAGAAAAAACAGAGGTGGAGGAATTTAAGTTTTATAACTATGATGAAAAATTTCGCTTTTTCGCATTGTTTGGCTTAGGATTGTTTTTGTTTGAATTATTATTGCGTTTTACGGCGTTTAGAAGTTTTATTTAATCGTAGGACGATAACCAAAGAGAAAAATAAATAAAAAAGTTCCTTCTCCTTTGACGGCATAGTGTGAACTATGAGCGAGCTGAAGCGATGGAGTTAGGATGATGGGAAATGTTGACTTTATGAAAAAACAAATAAGAGGTTTTGAATAGTTTAAAATTATAACAAATATATTTGAAAAAAGGAGTCATCATACAAGCAAGTTCACGAAGTAATGGAAATACTTCTAAAATAGTGGGTACTATAAAAGAGCTAACGCAGTTTGATGTGATTGATTTAAATAAAAAAGAGATTAATCATTTTGATTATGAGTTTAAAAATAAGAACGATGATTTTAATTCCTTGTTTAAGCATATTGCAAAAGAATATGAAGTAGTACTTTTCGCAACACCAATATATTGGTACACGATGAGTGGAATGTTAAAAGTGTTTTTAGATAGAATTTCAGACTTTTTATTTCATGAAAAAGAGTTTGGAAGATTGTTAAGAGGGAAACAAATGGGAATCGTAAGTTGTGGTTCTGATATGGAGGTTTTTGAAGGGTTTGAAATGCCTTTTGAACAAAGTTCCAACTATTTAGGAATGGATTACTTAGGGCATTTACATACGTGGATGGTGAATGATAAAGTGCCGGAAAATGTGAATGATCTCATATGTGAATATGTCACTAAAAAAATAAATTAAGAAGTAAATGTTTGAGTTAGAAGAGAAAATATATTTTTATGTATTAATTGCAATTCCTGTATTGGTGATTGCATTTCTGATGCTTTCTATTTGGAGAAAAAACAAGCAAAAGCAATTTGCAGACCATAGGTTGTTGCAGCGTTTAACGCCCGAGAAATCGATATTTAAATTAGTATTTAAGGTGGTATTGTGGTCATTAATAATTGCGTGTTTTTCAATTGGATTAGTAAATCCGAAATTCGGAACTAAATTAGAAACGGTAAAGCGTGAGGGGGTAGATATTGTATTTGCTGTAGATGTTTCTAAAAGTATGTTAGCAGAAGATATTGCGCCAAACAGAATAGAAAAATCAAAACAATTGGTAACTCAAATTATCAATAATTTAGCGAGTGATAGAATCGGAATTATTGCTTATGCAGGACAAGCATATCCGCAATTGCCTATTACTACCGATTACGCTTCCGCTAAAATGTTTTTACAGAACATGAATACGGATATGTTGTCATCTCAAGGAACTGCCATTGCAGATGCTATTGAAATGGCTACAACCTATTTTAATGATGAAGAGCAAACCAATAGAATTCTAGTGATTATTTCGGATGGTGAAGACCATGGTGATAATGCAGTTGCTACAGCAAGTTTAGCTGCTGAAAAAGGAATTAAAATATTTACTATAGGTGTAGGGAAAAAAGAAGGTGGACCGATACCGATAAAACGAAATGGAATTATTGAAAGCTATAAGAAAGATCAGCATGGAGAAACAGTAATCACCAAATTAAATGAAACTGTTTTAAGGGAAATAGCAGCAAATACCAACGGTTTTTATTTAAACGGATCAAATACACAACAGGTAGTTGATGCCGTTAAAAAGAGTTTGTTGGCTATGGATAAAAAAGAATTTGAAACAAAGCAATACACTGATTTTGATCATCAATTTCAATGGTTTTTAGGTTTCGGGTTATTCTTCTTGTTTATAGATGTGTTGGTGTCGGAAAAGAAAACAAAATGGATAAAGAGGTTGAATCTTTTTAATGAAAAATAAGAAATAATTTCCTTCTCCTTTGGGAGACGGTTAGGATGAGGGGGGTATCTTTCATCAAGATAAAATAAGAATAAAAAGATGAAAAATTTACTATACATATTCGTATTAATTGGCTGTTCAGTTTTTGCACAAGAGAAGCAGAAGCTTCAAGATGAAAAATATATTTATCAAGGAAATCAGGAGCTTCAGGAAAATAATTTTGTAAATGCTGAAGCGGAATACAGAAATGCTATTTCTGAAAACCCAACAAATTCGGTCTCTAAATATAATCTAGGGAATGCTTATTTTAAAAATAAAAAAACTGATGAAGCTTTAACTCGGTATCAACAAGCGCAAAAAGTTGCAGAAACAAAGTCAGGAAAACACAAGGCGTTTCATAATATAGGGAACAGTTTTATGCAGCAAAAAAAGTATGAAAAAGCTATTGAAGCATATAAAAATGCGTTGCGTAACAATCCAAAGGATAATGAATCGCGTTATAATTTAGCCTTTGCTAAAAAAATGAAGGAGCAACAGGATAAGGAAGACGAGAAGAATAAAGATAAAAAGAAGGATAAGGATAGTAAAAACAAAAAAGATAATAAAGATAAGAAGGACGACAAGAATAAAAACGATAAAGATTCTGATAAGAAAGACGATAAAGGGAAAGAAGACGAGAAGAAGGATAAGGACGATAAAGGAGATAAGGATAAGAAAGATAAAGAGGAAGATGATAAGGAGAAGGAAGATGAGAATAGGGATAAACAAAAAGATAAAAAGCAGGATAAATCTGATAATAAAAAAGAAGAAAAGCCTAAGCCTAAAAAAGGACAATTATCTCCTCAACAAGTTCAAAGTTTGTTAGAGGCAATGAACAATCAAGAGAAAAAATTACAGGAAAAAATGAATGCTAAAAAGACAAAAGGTGTTCCTGTTAAAAATGAAAAAGATTGGTAAAACCGATTAATGATTTTAGATTGACGATTGTTGATTTAGTTAAGAATATTTTCTTTAATATTGAAAAGAATTAAATAAAGGAGTTCCTTCTCCAGCGGGAGAGGGTTAGGATGAGGGAAATGTTAATTATGAGCGCCAGTTTTAAAATTAAACGCATCAACTTTTAAACTCATAAACTAAAGCGTAGATGAAATTAAAAACATGTATATTATTTCTTTTTTTACTAGTTACGCAGTTAATGTCAGCTCAGGTTGAATTTACGGCAAAGGTTAGTAAGAAGAAATTAGGGGTTAACGAGCGACTTCGTGTAGATTTTGCAATGAATAGTGAAGGGGATAATTTTTCTCCGCCTTCATTTGCAGGGTTTGACATTGTTGGAGGTCCGAGTCAATCCGTAAGTCATTCGTGGGTTAATGGTAAGCGTTCGTTTTCAAAAACGTATACCTATATTTTATCGCCTACAAAAAGAGGTAAGTTTACCATTAAGCAAGCGGCAATAGATATTGATGAAGAAACCTATAAAACAATCCCTATAAGAGTAGAGGTTACTGCTGCAGTTGCGAAACCTAAAGATGCAAATGATCCAGGTTATGTAGCAAGTGAAAATATTCATTTGGTAGCGGAAATTTCAAACACATCACCTTATTTAAATGAGGCTATTACTATAAAATATAAATTATATGTTGGGCCTTCGGTAAGTGTGAGTAATTTTAACCCGATAGATAATCCAAAGTTCGCTGATTTCTGGAGTCAGAATATTGATATCAAACAGTTAAAAATAGAACAAGGAACTTATAAAGGTCAAAATTATAAATTTGTAGTTTTGCGTAAGTCAGTATTGTATCCACAAAAAACAGGGAAATTGGCTATTGAGCCACTAACTCTAGATGTAGTGGTAAATGTACCTACTAATAGGAGAGACTTTTTTGGAGGAAGACAATATCAGTCAGTACATCAAAAAGTTGCCGCAGGAAACAGAACAATAAATGTAAAACCACTTCCTGAATCAGGGAAGCCTTCAAATTTTACAGGGGCTGTTGGAGAGTTTGAATTTGATGTAACGGCGAATAAAACGGCATTAAAATCTGGTGAATCACTTGAAGCTACCGTAAAAGTTAGCGGACGTGGGAATTTGAAATTATTTGAATTGCCAGAACTTGTTGTTCCTAGTTCATTAGAGGTATATGAGCCAGAACATAAAGAAAACGTGCGTACAAATCTTGCAGGTATGAATGGGGTGATAAGTGATAGGTATACTATTGTGCCGCAGTATAAAGGGAATTATCCTGTGTCAAAATTAGAGTTTAGTTACTTTAATCCTAAAACTGCCACATATCATACTTTAAGTTCAATAGAGCATGTTGTTGAGGTGTTAACAGGGCCAACCAATACTAATGCCGTAAACACTACAAATAATTCTGTTGTAGCAAAACAGAATGTTGTTAGTAATAACAGTCAGTTCAGATCCTTTCATATCAACTCAAATTTAATATCTACGAGTACTACTCAGTTTTTTAGGTCTTCCTTATTTTGGCTTTTGTTATTAGTGCCAATACTAGTGATTCCTGTGGTGTTGTTATTTAAAAAGAAACAACAATTGATTGCAAATGATGTGCAGGGGAATAGAATAAGAAAAGCGGATAAATTGGCTAAAAAATTCCTGTCAGATGCCAAGAAAAATTTGAATAATAAAGAAGCTTTTTATGAGTCGTTGCATAAATCATTGCACAATTATTTAAAAGCAAAATTGCAAATAGAGACAGCTGAGTTTAGTAAGGAGAAAATTACATCAGTATTTGTAAGTAATAATATTAGTGAAAGTGCAACAGCCAGTTTTGTGAATTTAATTGAGGCTTGTGATTTGGCGCGTTTTACGCCAATAAGTAGCGATGCAATGCAGCATGATTATGATAAAGCAGTACAAGTAATTTCAGAAATTGATAAGGCGTTATAGTTGCTATAAGAGTCCCTTCTCCTTTAGGAGAAGGCTAGGATGAGGTGGTTTTTAGAAAGATAAAAAAATGAAAAACATAATATATATAATATTATTAATCACAAGTTTTGGGTTTGCTCAAAACGAGCAGCTTTTTGAAAAAGCAAACGGATTATATAATAGCGAAAAATATACTGAGGCAATTCAGGTGTATCAACAAATATTGAGTACTAATGAGCATTCAGCTTCATTGTATTTTAACAGAGCTAATGCACATTACAAATTAAATCAAATTGCTGAAAGTGTGTATTATTATGAAAAAGCATTGCAGTTAGATCCTGTAAATGAAGATGTACTTACCAACTTAGCATTTGCGAATAACATGCGAATTGATAAAATTGATGTTATACCTGCCACTGGTTTTTCAAAAATGTTTTCATCAATAGTAAATATGTTATCTTTTGATACTTGGGCTGTTATGGCAATTGTATTCATGGTGTTATTTATTGTGATGTTTGTGGGGTATAGCAATTCAAAATTCGCAAATAGAAAACGCCTGTTTTTTATAATTTCAATAACGGGATTATTACTTTCCTTGCTTTCCGTAGCATTTGCTTATCAGCAAGAAACTATTGTAAATAATGAGCAATATGCAATTGTGTTTTCAAAAGAATCTCAGGTGAAGTCGGAACCTAAATTTAATAGTGAAGAAGCATTTCAATTACATGAAGGTACAAAAGTTAGGGTGTTTGAAGACTTTGATGGATGGACAAAAATAAAACTTACCAACGGATCTGTTGGGTGGATTATCTCGAAAGATATTAAAAGATTATAAAAGTATATATTGTAAGTGTCTTAAAACCAACGCCATTAATTGTAGTTGGTTTTTTTAAAACAAAGGTAATAAAGGCATGCTATTGGTAATAAATCAAGAAGTAAATTCGTTAGAGCTTAATAAAAAAAATAAAATTATGAAACAGTTTATATTTTCACTAGTAGTAGCATTCTCATTAATTAGTTTTTCTCAAAAGATAGAAAAAGACCTTGGAGAATTCAGTGAGTTAAAAACATTTGATGGCTTGTCAGTTGAGTTGGTAAAATCGGATAAAAACAAAGTAGTTATTTCTGGTGTACATAAAGATGATGTGGAGATAGTAAATAAAAATGGTTTATTAAAAATCAGATTTAACATGCCAAAAGCTGGAACTTTGTATGAAACCAAAGTAGTGTTGTTTTATAAATCCTTATACTTGATTGATGCAAACGAAGGCTCTTTTATTTTTTCTGATGAGAAAATGGAAGCTATTGATTTGGATGTAAAAGCGCAAGAAGGAGCAATTGTCAGATTGGACATTGCTGCAAAACGGCTAAATATAAGAGTAGTTTCAGGGAGCATCATTACAATGAGCGGAAAGGTATCAAACCAAGATGTAATTGTGAACTCTGGAGGAATATATAAAGCCCAAGAATGCATTACCGAACAAACTAAAGTTAGTGTGAGTGCTGGTGGTACTGCTGAGGTTTATGCTACGGATATTGCAAAAGCAAAAGTAAAAGCTGGAGGAACTATTACTATTTACGGAAACCCAAAATTAGCAGATACTAAAACAGTATTGGGAGGGAATATTACTGTGGTGGAGTAGGTATTAAAAACACTGCTGTAAGTACGTTGTGGTGAGATGTTTCTTACTTTTTCATTAGCCTTTTTTTAAATTTAATAACTTTTCTATTTGTTCTTTTACAAGATTTGGTCTTAGATGAGAACCTTTTTCTATTACTTCTCCATTTTTACCAATTAAAATGTAATAAGGAATGCCACGAATTTCATATATATCCCTCATATCCTTACTTTGGTCTTTGGTCATGAAATAGTGTTGTCCTCCGAGTTTAAATTGATCCAATGATGCTTTCCAGGCATCTTCCTTTGAATCTATACATATATATACAAACGAAATATCTTTGCCTTCAAAATCGTTCATTAACTTTTTTGAGTTTGGCATTTCATCTCTGCAAGGAGCGCACCAAGTAGCCCAATAATCAAGGTATATTACTTTTCCTTTGTTTTCTGATTTAATACTATCTATAACTTCTTTTACAGAAGAGTTGTTTACTTTTTTAATTATTGAGTTTGCTACAATTTCTGGGTTATCATTTCTCTTTTTAACTTCTCCATAAAGCTTGAATAATGGGGCTTTTAAAAAAGGTTCTTTTATGTTTTTTTCTGCTATTTCTTTATGAGCTTCAAATAATTTTATTTGGTTAGCATATAAATGTTGACTAAAAAACTGTGTTAAAACCATTTCTCTAGTTAAGTTATTAGAAGTGTGTTTTAAGACACTATGTACTTTGAATGAATCGGCATCTATTTTTTTCTTTATATCAATCCTATTATTCCAATCATTTGCCATGTTTCTATATACAATTTCGTTAAGAAAATGCCTAGTAAAAGAGGATAAAGAAGCACCGCTAATACTCATTGATTTGTTTATAGGTGAACGTTTTATTAATGGTGCGAAGTAGTTATCTGGAACATCCCAATCCTCTCTTTTTAAGTTGTTTGATGATCTATGTTTATTTGGGTAATTGGATAAAGCATTATAATAGACTTGATCCGTATAGGTTTTTGCCCAAATTTTAGTCTCATCATTGGGTTTGAATTTGGAGGTGAAAGTTTTATAAAACTGAGTACTTCTTTGTTGTAAAGTATCTAAATAAAGAATGTAGTCATCCACGTCATATTCTTTTATAGCGTAGTCTTTTTCTTTATCATTAGTGTATAATTCATCCGAAAAGTAAAGTTCTTGAAATTTAGCGACATCTTTATTCGTTTTCACATTATCGCCACTAAATTGTATCGTTTTTAAAATTGTAGAACGACTTTGTGGTTTTCCGTCAAACTCGAGGATTATATTGTCTCCGGGATGTACAACTATTAAAAAATTTGTTTCATAAGAAACCCAAACATCTGTAGTAGTATACGTTTCAAATGAAGCTTTAAAATGCCCAAGGCTGTCAATTTTTGCATCTACATCTAATTGATAAAAACCAGGTCTATTAACAGAAAATGTAATATCACGGTTGTTAGGGTTGGAATTAAGTATTTTCCCTGAAATAACTACTTCTTTTGTTACTACTTCTTTTTTGTTAGTCTTAGATGTGCATGATATTAAAATTAAAATACAAAGGAAGTAATAAAAGTTTTTCATGTGATTTTATATCTTAATAACGATTTTATAACTAGCTACGAATTCTAACTCCCCATTAATTCTTCTCGCAACTCTTCCTCTTGTTTGATGATATCTGGAAAAATCATAGTAGCCAATCCTTTTACAGGTTTGTATAATATGGATTTGTTTAGTTTTTCAGGTTTTACAAATTCAACGGCATTGTTGGCGTGCGCAAAAACAATCAACAATACGCTTAAAATCAATCCGAATTTTAGGGCTCCAAAAACACCTCCTAATAGTTTGTTCAGAATTCCCAGTGAGGCAAAGTCGGCTAGTTTTGTAAATGCTTTTCCTGTTAAAGAAACCAAAACAATAATTACCAAAAATGTAGCTCCAAAAGCAACAATGTTAATGTAGTTTTGGTCCCAGTCGACACTTTCGTCTAATTTGGTAGCTACATAATGTGAAAAATGTATTGCGCCATAGATACCGGCAATAAGTGCAATAATAGAGGCTACCTCTACAAACAATCCTTTCATAAAACCGCGTACTACCCCGAAAATTAGTAATGCTCCTATAACTATGTCTATTGTGCTCATAAAATGTAATTCTAATTTTAACAAATATACATTTTTAAAGGTTTCAATACTTGGTGGATCTTAATAAAATTTCAATGGGAAAAGTGTGGTTTCAAAGCGCAATTAAAGTATCTTTGTGTGTTCACAATTTCTTAATAATCAGCAACGATACACGATGATAAAAAACGATTTATTTTTAAGAGCTTTAAAAGGAGAAACAGTAGATAGACCACCAGTTTGGATGATGCGTCAAGCAGGGAGATATTTGCCAGAGTTTATGGAGTTAAAGAAAAAGTACGATTTTTTCACACGTTGTCAAATACCTGAATTGGCTTCAGAAATAACGGTTCAGCCTATCCGTAGATACGGAATGGATGCTGCTATATTGTTTTCAGACATATTGGTTATCCCTCAAGCAATGAATATTGAGGTAGAAATGAAACCAGATTTCGGGCCTTATTTACCAAATCCTATTCGTAATTTAAAGGATGTAAATAATGTAATTATTCCAGATGTGAATGATGCATTAGGATATGTTATGGAGGGGATTAAGGCTACTAAAGAGAAATTAAATAATGAGGTGCCATTAATTGGTTTTGCGGGTTCTCCTTGGACAATTTTATGTTACTGTGTACAAGGGCAGGGAAGTAAAAACTTCGATAAAACTAAAGAGTTTTGTTTTACAAATCCAGTTGCAGCACATACCTTATTGCAAAAAATAACAGATACTACAATTGCTTATTTAAAAGCTAAAGTTGCTGCAGGAGTAAATGCAGTACAAATATTTGATTCATGGGGAGGAATGTTGTCTCCAGTAGATTACCAAGAGTTTTCATGGCAATACATTAACCAAATTATTGAAGCATTAAAAGATGATGCTCCAGTAATTGCTTTTGGAAAAGGGTGTTGGTTCGCTTTAGATGAAATGTCAAAATCTAATGCTTCTGCTTTAGGGGTAGATTGGACGATCTCTGCTAAAAACGCACGTTACTTAACAGGAGGAAATGTAACCTTACAAGGAAACTTTGACCCTACTCGCTTATTTTCACCACCTGCTGTAATTAAAAAAATGGTTACTCAAATGATTAATGAGTTTGGAAAAGATAAATACATTGTAAATCTTGGTCACGGAATATTACCAAATGTTCCGTTAGATAATGCAAAAGCGTTTATTGATGCGGTAAAAGAATACGAAGCATCATAAGTAAGATACTAACATACTTCATATTAATTGCAGGAATATTTTTTAATACTTCCTGCAATTCTATTAAAATACCTAAGGAACAGTTTTTTGGGATTCATGTAGGGTTTAAAAGAGCAGTTGTGAATGATAGCATTGTGTTTCGGTTTAAAAATACAACTGCAGCTCCATTACGCTTTTCAATACATTCTATAAATGATTCATTACAACAAGATCTAGTTAAAAATTCATTAAGCACAATTCTTATTCAACCAAGAGATAGTGTTAAAAGAAAATTTAAAAATACCTATTCGCTCTTGGATAGTGAGCTTGATGAAGTGTTAGATGTAGCTATAAAATTTGGAGATTTGAATCAGAAAATCATTGAGTCTCCCTTAAAATTGCCTTTTTCTATAGGCAGTAAATATAAATTATTACAAGGTTACGATAGTGAATTTACCCATAACAAACCTATATCGAAATATGCCTTAGACTTCAGGATGGATGAAGGTGAGAAAATATGTGCTGTACATGATGGTACTGTTGTAGCTGTTTTAGATAAATACTCATTGGGAGCGGCAGATAGTAAGTTATTATCCTATGCAAATCACATAACTATTTATCATGAGAAATTGGGGACTTACAGTAAGTACGTACACATAAAACAATTTGGAAGTTTAGTTAAAAATGGCGATAAAGTTAAACAAGGAGATGTTATTGGTTTTTCGGGAAATGTAGGTTTTTCTACCGAACCACACTTGCATTTTTGTTATTTTAAACCAGATAAAAACGATAGTGTAGAAGGTGGCTTAATTGCCATTCCTGCTATGTTTAAAGGTGGTTTGGCTGGAGAATATTTTAAAAGAGGAATGTGGATTGAAAATGTTAACTAACATATTTGAAGGGATTAGAGCCTATTTTTCTGCGTTTGAGTTGCTAAACAAACTCAAACTCTGGAGGTATTTTGCGATACCTGTTTTAATTAGTATTGTAACGGCAGTAATTGTAGTTGCCTTAGCATACATTTTATCCGATAATATTGGAGATCAAATATATCACCTATGGATATTTAGTTGGGGTAAAGAAGTTGTTTCAGCGATTAGTAATTTTATTGGAGGAGCTCTAGTTATTGTCTTTGGGGTAGTTATTTACCGTCATATAATAATGGCTTTTTCTGCACCGTTTATGAGTCCCGTTTCAGAGAAAATAGAAAAGTATTATTTAGGGAAAGTACATACGGATGCTAAGTTTTCTATTACATTGGCAAGAGCGTTAAGAATTAATGTAAGAAATCTGTTTAAAGAGATTTTATTCATAATTCCATTATTTTTTTTAAGTTTAATACCGGTTGTAGGAATAGTGTTTACCGTATTAATATTTCTAATTCAAGCGTATTATGCAGGCTTTGGAAATATGGATTATACCTTGGAACGGCACTATAATTATAAGGACAGCATCACTTTTGTCAGGAAACATAAAGGAATTGCAATTGGTAACGGAATTGTATTTATGCTTTTACTAATGATTCCTGTGGTAGGAATTATTTTAGTACTGCCATTATCCGTTGTTTCAGCAACAAAAGAAACGGTAAAAAAGTTACACATAAATGAATAGCGTAGAAAAAAAAATAGAGGCAATAGGAAAAAAAGTTAGTGTAACTTATGGTTTAATAGCTTTTGTAATTTTAATGCTGCCATGCACTTTTGTATTGCTATTGGGGTCCCTGGCAGGAGGATTGGTGTCTTCTGTTTTTGGGTTGAGTTTGTTATTAAGTGCAATTGTGTTTGTGTTAATTATAGCAGGGCCATTTATATTTTCACTTCGTTTTTTTGGTAAAAAATTGGCATTAGACCTTTATAAAGAGAAATCTGTTATTTATGCCTCAGCAAAATTTTCTTTTGGAGTAAATATTGTAATATGGAGCTTAATGATGTTGGTTGTTATGTTTATTTATGATGAGGAAGGTCTGTTTATTGCATCTATTTATAGCGCCGTATTGTTAATATTACTTCTTGGGACAGTAACAACATTTACTATAGGTTTGTTTATTTCATTAAAAGTAAAAAAAGAAGTAGTATTGTTAAGAGATAATATTATTAAGGAGTTATAGATATAATATGAAAGAAAAATTTCAAGCATACATACACCAGTTACAAGATACTATTTGTAAGAAACTAGAAGAAGTAGATGGTAAAGCAACGTTTCAAGAAGACTTGTGGGATAGGCCTGAAGGCGGAGGAGGTAGAACTCGTGTTATTGAAAATGGAAACGTTTTTGAAAAAGGAGGGGTAAATATTTCTTCAGTACATGGGAAGCTTCCAGAGGCAATGCAGAAAAACTTTGGTGTGTCGGACTCCGACTTTTTTGCTTGTGGTTTGAGCTTAGTACTACATCCTATAAACCCTTTTGCACCGACCGTACATGCCAATTGGCGTTATTTTGAAATGTATGACGGGTCTGGAAATATTGTTACCCAATGGTTTGGAGGTGGACAAGATTTAACACCGTATTATTTGTTTGATGAAGATGCAATTCATTTTCATCAAGTATGTAAAGACGCTTGTGATAAACACGATATGTCATTTTATCCTATGTACAAAAAAAGGTGTGATGAGTATTTTTACAATGCCCACCGAAATGAAGGAAGAGGTATAGGCGGATTATTTTTCGATTATTTAAAAGAAACAGAAGCGCTAACAATGCAAGACCGCTATGATTTTGTAACCGAAATAGGAAATAGTTTTTTGAATAGTTACGTACCTATTTTGGAACGTAGAAAAGAAATGGCTTATTCGGATGCGAATAAAGATTGGCAAGAAGTGCGAAGAGGACGTTATGTGGAGTTTAATTTAGTACATGATAAAGGAACTTTATTCGGATTAAAAACAAACGGACGTATAGAAAGTATTTTAATGAGTTTGCCACCTAAAGTGCAATGGCATTATAATCATGTTGCTGCCGAAGGAAGTGAAGAAGAACGATTAGTGAAAGTACTTCAAAATCCTAAAGAATGGCTTAAATAATTAAAAGCATGAATAGGATAATTATCTTACTTTTAATAATTGGGGTTACTATAACTAGTAGTGCACAAGAAAGTAATTATGTACAAGATTTTTCGCATAAAGTAAATGCAAAAATTGGGATTGATACAAAAGGGTTTTCTTATAAAATAGCCAATAGTGAAACAGGTGAAAATTTCGATTTAAAACCTAATGAATCAGTAAAAATGACTGCTTCTGTTCAGTATAGATTTATAGGTGTTACTGTTGGGTTTTCTCCAAGTTTTTTGAATAACAATGAAGATGAAGTACTAAAAGGAGAATCTGATATTAATTCAATTCAATTACGCTTGTTTGTAAAGCGTTTTATCCAGGAATTTGAGTACAATAAAATTCAAGGATTTTACATTGAAAATTCGGCGGATTTTGATGCAAATTGGATAAAGGGTATCGATCCATACTTCCAGCTTAAAAATTTGCATTTAAAACGTTTTGGTGGTAAGACATCTTTTGTGTGGAACGAAAATTTTTCTTTTAAAGCATTATTGATGCAAAACCAAAAGCAACTAAAAAGTGCTGGAAGTTTTGTGCCTAGTTTGTCATATTGTTATTCAGAACTAAATAATCCTAAAAATGAATTTGTTTCCTTTAATGAAAGCACGTTTGATTTGAATGGTGCCGCGGGGTATATACATAATTTTGTATTTGGAAAAAATCATAATTTCTTTGCTTCGTTAGGTTTGTCCTCTGGTTTTGGGCTTAAATTCGCTAAAAACTTTAAAGAAAATGAAGTAGGAGAACTACAAGAAAATAAGCAAACTTACACAAACTTTATTTTTGATGGCCGCTTGAATTTGGGTTATAATTCGGATAAAATTTTTACTGGAATGCAATTTAACGTCTCTGGTGTGTCTTATAACAAAACACCCGAAACGAATGTAGCAGATTCTAGCACTTATTTTCAATTGTATTTCGGCTATCGTTTTGGGGCACCTAAAATGTTAGAACGATTATTTGATAAAATACATAAAAAGTAAAAGAACATGTTAAAAACAATAAAAAGGATAGGACTCATTATCAACTATAAAACGTTTGTTTTATTAATACTTTCTGTACTATCAGCGTATTTTTGTAATTATTACCATATAAAAGCTAATTTTCCATTAACACTAATAGCGACTGCAATTGTTTTTCCAATTGTTTTTTCTATTGGAGGAGCGTATAAACGTAGGGAATCAGCTTTAGATCAGTATGGAAATATTAAGGCGCATGGTAGAGCTTTGTTTTTTGCTGTGAAGCATTGGTTACCAGAAGCTTCGGTTGAAGCTCAAGAGGAAGTAAAAAAACATCTTGCTCATTTATTAAGTTCTTGTAGAACATCGTTCACTGAGCCACTGGATAACTTAAAGGAAAACGAAAAAGGTATTTATGAAAGTTTCGATGAATTATCAATGTTTATAAAAAAACTAAGAAGTTTAGGTTTGCCTTCAGGAGAAGCTTCAAGGGCGAATTCATTTTTAAGTAAAATGATGGTTTCTTTTGAAAAAATAAAGCACATTTATCAATACAGAACACCACGTACATTGCGTACGTATAGTCAAATATTTATTATCCTTTTGCCAATCATTTACGGACCATATTTTGCTTTTGCTGCAGAAAAGTACTCTGTTTATTTAATTTATGCAATGCCAATATTGTTTAGTGTAATTTTGGTAAGTTTAGATAATATTCAAATGCATTTAGAAAATCCGTTTGATCAAGTAGGGGAAGATGATGTAGAATTTAATGTTGAAAAATTTATAGCTAGTTTAAAATAAAAATATGATTGAATGGTTTTCAATAAACTCAATAGCTGTAGCTGCGGTAACAGTTATAATTATGCTATTAAGTAATTTTAGCTTTTGGATTGGAGCGAAAATTCATGATGTACGTATTGAAAAATTTGAGATATTTTCTCCTTTGGGTGGAAAAAGTTTATTACAATTTAAAAAGGGGCATACTGTATTTTCATTAGGTTTATATCCCTGGAATTCTTCTATTAAAATTGCTGGAATGCTTGAAGAAGAACTTTTAGATCCTGAACACGAAATTAAAGATTATATGTTAATTTCGAAGCCTAAAAGTGTGGGCTTCCAATTTTTAGCCATCTTTATTCTTATCTCGTTAATTGGTACGCTTATCAGTCTATATTTTATGGATACTGCAGCTTCCCTTGCGGAAAATATGGTAATTAACATGAACTATATCAAATCACTATTTAGTTATTTGACGTACAATATAGATGCTATGGAGTTTCAAGAAAAATGGTTAGAATTATCAGAAAACAAAAATACACTAGCGTTTATGTTTTCCGTAGCATTTCCAATGACCATGCTAATGAATCTTCCTGGTCACATTGTTGGTTTCTTAAGAAAAGCTAGTATAACGGTATTTATTATTTTTTTAGTATCATGTTTATATTTAATGTATAAAGTAATTATTTTAATTATAGTTCTTAATAGTTGGTTATCCATTTTAAGTATATCTATAGATTATTTGTTAAGCAGTTATATCTTTGCATTCATAATTATGATTACCATAAAATATATACCATCTAATAAAACAGTTTAATCTTTCATTGTAAAAACAATAATAATATGTACCCATTAAGAAGAAACAGACGTTTAAGAACTAATGAAGCAATCAGATCATTGGTCCGTGAAACAAGCATTACTCCAAATGATTTTTTAGTGCCAATTTTTGTGGTGGAAGGAATGGGAGTGAAAGAAGAAATTGAATCGATGCCTAATTATTATCGTTTTAGTTTAGATTTATTGTACATGGAGGTAAAGGCGCTATGGGCAATGGGGTTAAAGTCAGTATTGTTGTTTGTAAAAGTGCCAGACAAGCTAAAAGATAATAAAGGTACGGAAGCATTAAACGCTGAAGGATTAATGCAACGTGCGGTAAAAACGGTAAAAGATGCCTGTCCTGAAATGTTAGTAATGACAGATGTCGCTTTAGATCCGTATTCGTCTTTTGGTCATGATGGAATTGTAGAAGATGGAATTATTTTAAATGATGAAACCTCAGAGTTGTTAGCTGAAATAGCAGTTTCTCATGCAGAGGCTGGATCCGATTTTGTAGCGCCAAGTGATATGATGGATGGTAGAATAGGAGTAATTCGTGAAGCATTGGAAGATGAAGGTTTTATTGATACTGGTATCATGAGTTATTCTGCTAAATATGCTTCTGCTTTTTATGGACCTTTTAGGGATGCTTTAGATTCTGCACCAGGATTTGGTGATAAGAAAACCTATCAGATGGATTATGCCAATCGTTTTGAAGCACTTCGTGAAACAGAAATGGATATTGACGAAGGGGCAGATATTGTAATGGTTAAGCCAGGAATGCCTTATTTGGACATTGTGCGAGAAGTGAAAAATGAATTTGATGTTCCTGTTGCTGTGTATCAAGTAAGTGGTGAATATGCGATGATTAAGGCGGCTGCTGAAAAAGGTTGGTTAAATCATGATCAAACCATGATGGAGAGTACTATGGCGTTTAAACGTGCCGGAGCAGATATTATAGCGAGTTATTTTGCTAAGGATATTGTGAAGTTGATTTCATAACTATCCGAAAGTTTTTTCGATAAGTTGTAACGTAATTTTGTTATTTAACAGTATTTCGTTTGGTTAAAGAATGAAAAACGGTTGTCAAACTGAGCTTGCCGAAGTCTTTTGAAAATTAATGCGTTATGGATTTCCACAAGCCAATCTGACAAAGAATTAATTTTTTTAAAAGTTTCGGATGCTCTTGAGGTTTATTTAATAAGTCTTACCTTTAATGTGCTAATCAATTTTAAAAATGCTATAGTCAGTCATAGGTTATGTCAGACTTATTAGCGCGTTTTTAAACAATAATCAATTTTTAATAACATACAGTTAATGACATTACTCCTTATATATGCTACAATATCAATCTTCTTTTCTTTTTTATGTTCAGTATTAGAAGCAGTATTGCTAAGTGTAACCAATACCTTTCTTAATGTAAAAAAGAAAGAAGGAAAAACCTATGCGTTAGCGTTAGAGACAATGAAAAAGGATGTTGATAAACCTTTGATTGCTATTCTTACTTTAAATACCATCGCACATACTGTAGGTGCTATTTTAGTAGGGGTACAGGCAGAACAACTGCCTTATAAAATAGATGTTTTAGGCTTTAATATTGTAGGGGTTGTATCCGCTATTATGACGATGTTAATATTGATTGTCTCAGAAATCATACCCAAAACCATAGGGGCAACGTATTGGAGAAACTTAGCAAATTTTACTGCTATAGCATTAAATGTATTAATGTTCCCTTTAAAATGGACGGGGTTGTTATGGCTTTTACAGCTAACTACTAAACTTATTGGAAAAGGTGCACACGGAGAAAGTGTATTGAGTAGAGAAGATTTTTCAGCTATGGCCGATATTGCAGAGGAAGAAGGTGTGTTTGAAGAATCAGAATCAAAAGTAATCAAGAATTTATTAAACTTTAAGTCTATTTATGCGAAAGACGTTATGACTCCTAGGAGCGTTATGAAAATTGCAGAAGAAGGAATGAACATTAAAGATTTTTTTGAGGCGAATAAAAATTTACGTTTTTCACGAATCCCAATTTATAAAGTAGCTCCAGATTATATTTCTGGATATGTTTTAAAAGATGATGTATATAAAGATCTTGCAGAAGATAAACATCAGAAACAATTAAAAAATTTAAAACGTAAATTGTTGGTTATCGATAGAGATGTGCCTATTCCGAATCTTTTTGAAAAATTTATACAAGAGAGAGAACATATTGCTTTAGTGGTAGATGAATTTGGGTCAGTAAGTGGATTGGTTACTATGGAAGATGTTATTGAAACCTTATTGGGCTTGGAAATAATGGATGAAAGCGACACGGATTCGGATATGCAACATTTAGCAAGGCAGAACTGGGAGGAACGGGCTAAACGATTGGGGATTATTGACGATGAGTAATAATTCAAAAATTGTTTATCTAAAAACCCCATTAGGCATTTGTAAAATTAAAGGCAGTGCACAAGGGGTTTCTGAAGTTTCTATTCTGGATGATAAAATAGAAGCTTCAAAAATAGTCCCGGATTATCTTCAAGAATGCGCCAACCAATTAGAAGAATACTTTAAAGGAGATAGAAAAGTATTTGAATTACAGTTAGCGTATAACGGTACTGAATTTCAACAAAACGTTTGGAGATCGCTTTCTACTATTCCATACGGTAAAACCACAACTTATTTAAAACAAGCTCGTTTATTAGGCGATGAAAAAGCCATAAGAGCAGTAGCAACAGCAAACGGAAAAAATCCTTTTGGTATGACCGTACCTGGTAGAAATGCGTCAAGCGCAGCCTACCGTTATGGCTTCCAAGGACAAGAAAAAGATGACGAGTTGAAGGGTGAGGGGAATAGTATAAACTATAAGTACAGAATGCACGACCCAAGAGTGGGTAGGTTCTTTGCTGTTGACCCTCTAGCTAAAGAATATCCATGGAATTCCTCATATGCATTTAGTGAGAATAGAGTTATTGATGGTGTTGAATTAGAAGGTTTAGAAGTTACTAAATCTGAAAGTTATCCAGATGCAAATACAATTACTTATGATGTTAAATTAAAATTAACAAATAAATCAAATATAATTAACAGTATTTATGATATTATTGAAATACAAAATGCAATAGCAAATGGAATAATTGATATATATAGTAGAAATGGAACTTTATATGATAATTGCCAAACTATTTGTGTAAATGTAGTTTTTGACGAAAAATCTACTTTTAATATTGATTTAGTCGATGAAATTATAGTGGGAAAAGGGAGAACTGCACAAGGTAGAGTATTAGGCCCTACTAGAAAAGAATGGCTGTCCAGAAAAGGGTTTTCTTTTGGAAGTGTCATTAATTCACAAGCAAATAATATTGAATTAGATGTAGATAATATCAATTACAAAACATTTAAACTAGAGTCTACAGTGGATGTTATTGGTGAAGTTGCTGCTCATGAATTAGCTCATGCATTAGGACTTAAACATCCATGGGATTATTCTGAATCAGAGTCACCAGTAGGAGGCGATTACACTTTCAATATTATGAATTCAGGAGCTAGTGATTCTCTATTTGCAAATGATAATGGACGTAATGAAATAACTACTGCTCAAAGACAAATTGTTGATAAAAATATACCATTAAAGAGTAAAACAGTAGAAAATCCAATAGGACCAAGAAAAGAAGATGGGACTTTTTAATTATTTATACCTTTAAGAGATGAAAATTTTACAATTAATATATTTAATTATTAGCTATCTTTTTATCATAAGTTGCGGTAATAAAAAGCCTAATAATAATCAAATTAAGATTAAAAGAGCAGATACCGTTGCTTCAACAATAAAAAACTATATAGGTAAGTACGATGATGTAAAAAGAGATTCAATAAGAGTGTATTTTAATACAGGAACAAAAAATAGAGAAGGAGATACATTAAATGTGTTTATTGATAATAGGTTAGTCTTTTCAGATAATATACTATGTAGATATACATCGGAAGGATGGGAGTGTGTGAAAAGTTCTTCATTTGATAATTTAAATTACGAAGTTTTTTTGAGAAAATTAAATTATTCAGATTTTGCATCTTTTTTTATAAATAAACAGAATTTTAAAAATGAATCAAAGATGTTTGTTAAATTAAATGACTCGATTGTTTTTTCAATACCTTTAAGTAAAAAATATGACCGTATAGAATTAACATACGCAGATTCTGGAATGCAAGCAAAAGCTTATAAATGGTTTAGAAGGTATGATACGTTACGTTACCAAGATAAAAAATTTAATAAAATAATAGATTATGACAAACTAACTAAACTAAATAATATTTCGCGTAATGTATCAAATGAAGAATTCTTAAATTATTTATATAATAATCCAGCTGTTTTTATGTCAAAAGAGAAATATGATTATTTTGCAAAAGGCTATCATAAATATAAAGAGGGTACAAACCGTTAAAACCGCGATAAAAGTGTTCCAAGGTTGGAACAGCTACTGCAAATAAAGGATTTTAAATGTAAAACAGTAAAATAATATATGATATGAATTCAAAAGAGGTGTGCTACTATGGTACATCTTTTTTGCTTTTAGCATCATAATACTCGTAGGTATAAACGTGTGTTAAAAGGGCTTATAATGGGTGTGGGTAGGTGTTGGTGACGTGGTTGGTGTTGGTGCGATGGTTATGTACGGATTACAAGGTCTGAGGTTGTAGTGATTTGGTTGGGTTGTTTACACGGGACGCTGGACGTTCAATAGGTGTGTGTGATGTGGTTATACGGAGGTAGGACTGTTTAACACCCCTCCTTATGTAGTGACATTCATCAAATTAGGTGTTCCGCGTATCCTCGTTTACTTAAGGGATATTAAATATCCTTCAATAGTTACAGTCTATGTGCTTCAAAAATTCTGACCAAAATTTTAGAATTATTTTCAGGAAATAGGTGTTAACGTCAATCACGCATCTATTTATATATAAAACAATATATATGAAAGTTAGAATGACATTACCACAACTATTAACAGCAATCAAATCATCAAATAAGGTGTCGTATCCCATCGTATTCCGTTCAGCAGATGACTTCGATAAGTTCGTGTCGTTCATCGAAGAAGAAGGCTTAAAATAGCTAATTCACCAACACTTAATTATAGTATCAGATGTCCAATGTTATAACGTTATTACTTATGGGTCAAAATCCAAAATATCCCTTTGTAAATCCTTGTATCTATTATGTATAAAGGGTTTGTCTATGTCCCTTACTACATTAACCCACTTCTATCCCCCGATTCTTCTTTATTATTTAATTATATATAATAGATATTTAACTATGATATACATTTAAGTAGATAAGATATATTGAATACCTTAAAAGTTATTAAATTCATTAGCACCATAATAGTTGGTAGATAACATAGGACTAAATCCTATTTCATTAGTTAATTCAGTAATCATTATACCTCTAACCAGTTCTACATTATCTGGAGTAGTCATAATGCTATCATGGATGGTGAACATAGGAACGTCTGTTAACGCTTCATTTTTACAGATGGTGCGAAGCATTAAACCAGAATCGTTAACGGTCAACTAAGTTTTATCAGTAGCACCAGTAAAGGATTTCACGAACTATTAAATAATGATAATGTGATTGCGTTACCGCTTCAGAACCAAAAGAAGTTAAAGGATGCAATGGCTTCTAACGAGATAAGGAAACACGCTGGACTGATAGATGCAACCAAAGTTGATAACGCTAAGACGTTACTAAAATTCATCTTTAGAGAGCTAAAACCAGTACATGTAGTTAACCATTATTTGGATGAACTGGATGTGATGAAATTCTTCGGCGGGGACTGTAAACAAATCACACAGTTTCTAAGGATTACAAACCTCATCACGTTGTTGCACCAAAAACAATTAGGTGTTACTAAAGTCGGTAATATGATTCAAGTTGAAGTAAAATCAAAGCATATGTTGTTAGCACTGGAATTATTTCAGGAGTTGTGGGTGAAGGAAGAAGCAGAACTAAATTTTCAAGTAGCTGGTACATTCTCCAGACTTAAAGATGTATTAAAACAGCAAGTGCCGAAAGATTATAAAGAAGTAGAGTTTAGAGTGAAAGATATAAGAGAAAAACTGAAGATGTTTCCAGCAACGTTAGCACGTCATATCAATACATTGTTTGATTATGGTAAAATTGAGCGTACTGGTGGTAATCGGCGCGAGGGTTATACTTATTCAGTAGTAAGTTGGAATGACACCAACACTTCAGCGGATAAATACAACGCATTACAAGAAGCAATTAACTCACTTTAATATCACCAGTTTCTCACTGGATAAACCTAGAGAATACAAAGGTTAACCCAGAATATTGAGAAACTTAAACAACATATATATTATGAAAAACTTAGAAATAACAAATACAACTTTTATAACGGCACTAACAAAGTTTAAAGCAAGATTGCACACACAAGGAGCATCAGAAGACCAACAGTACATTAAAACGAACATGGCTAAAGAATTTGTTCACTACATGGAGCAAAATGGTAAGACCAAGTTAGACCAGATTAACCAGAAGTTGGTAAACAACTATTTTGATTATCTAATGACAAGACCATTACAGACCAAAGAAGGGTATATGTCTGAGGGGTACTTGAACAAACATCGAGAAATAGTACTGAGGTTCATCGAGTTTGTACAAGAAAAGAAAAAGGGTCAGAGTGGTATCAGAATAAAACATTATAAAAACACTAATATTCCAAAAGCAATACTATTAGAAGATGAAGTAAAATCGATGTTTGATTGAATCATGGGGAAGAGGAACAATTAAGGTGTTGGAAGAATGTGAAAAATATGGCTTGCCAGAACCAGAGATAATAGAATCAGGTGGAGGAGTATTAGTAACGTTATATAAAAATAGAACTACACCAGAGTATTTGTTCTCTTTAGGTTTAAATAAACGACAAGTTCTAGCAGTAGATTATGTGAAAAATAACGAATACATAACAAACAGTATCTATCAAGAAGAATGTGTAGCATCAGAAC
>Ga0105354_1000410_pt1 | contig 26770 bp, 30 predicted proteins | sample GOMGulsemesocosm_FD_83658 | JGI IMG/M metagenome (GOLD analysis project Ga0105354, IMG submission 83658) | Methane-oxidizing microbial communities from mesocosms in the Gulf of Mexico - GOM9B Gulf of Mexico | ecosystem: Environmental > Aquatic > Marine > Cold seeps | place: USA: Gulf of America...
CACACCTTTTCTTAATTCTTCAGCTTCTTTATCGTCTTCAATATGAGATAAGGCACGCTCAAAATCATCTAAAACAGGTAGCATAGACACCATTACGTCCTGACTTGCTGTCTTAAATAATTCTATACGTTCTTTAGATGTACGCTTTTTGTAATTTTCAAACTCTGCAAATAATCTTAAAAATTTATCCTTTTCTTGTACTAAATCTAGCTGTATTTGTTCTTCAGCAGAAATTTCAACTTCAGCCTCAACTGCTTCATTTTCCATTGTTTCAGCTTCATTTTGAGCAGTATTTACTTGCTCTTCTACTACGTTATTTTCTTCTTTATCTTGACTCATCACTAATTATGATTAAATACTTTGGTTAGCAATTGGCAAAAGTACTGCCATTATTATAAAAATGTCAAAATGTCACGCATAAAATTTTATGTTTTTTTTTAGAAAAAGAGAAATTCTTACAATTAAATTTGTGCTAACTAATTAACACTTATAAAAATGAAAAAAATACTATTAAAAGGATTTTCTATTTTAACTTTAGGAATTGCTTTTACTTCTTGTAAAAATGATGCTAAAACTACCGAAACAAGCGAAGCTAAAACCGTAGAAGTTGTAGAAACGGCATTAGAGTACAATACAATTTCAGATAATTCTGTAATTATATGGAAAGCGAACAAAATTGTGGGTGGTCATGAAGGTACAATTTCTATAACCAAAGCATCTGTTAGCACTAGAGGAAACAAAATAGCTAAAGGTAGCTTTATAATAGACATAAATACTCTAGAGTGTACAGATATTCCTAAAGAGGAAGAAGGTAATGCAAAACTTGTTAGTCATTTATTAAACGAAGACTTTTTTGACGTAGAGAAATTTCCATCTGCTAAATTTGAAATAACTAACATTAAGGATAATAAATTAAGTGGAAATTTAACTTTAAAAGGAATTACAAAAAATATAACTTTCGACACTAAAATTGAAACTAGCGACGACTCTATAATTATTTCTAGTGACACTTTTACAATTGATAGAACAGAGTGGAATATTAATCATAACTCTGGAAAAATTATGGATGCAGCAGCTTTAGGTGATTACTTAATCAAGGATGATGTAGAGTTAAAAATTAATGTTAAGGTTAAAAAGTAGTCTTAAAATTTTACAGAACACAAAAGTCTATCAAATTTGATAGACTTTTTTTTAGTTTAAAACATCTTCCAATACAGGTTTAATTCTAGAATATTTAAATTCAAAACCTACTTCTTCAATTTTCTTAGAGTTTACTCGTTGACTTTCAAATAATAAAATATGCATTTCCCCTAATATTAATTTCATCATAAATTTTGGTATGTTTGGCAACAAAAGAGGTCTTTTAATATGTTTCGCTATTTTTTGAGTTAACTGGTTGTTTGTAATTGGATTTGGGGCAACTGCGTTAAAAACACCATCTAAACCATTAATTAATACATATACAAAAATACCTGCCAAATCATGAATATGAATCCATGACTGCCATTGTTTTCCAGTTCCAAAAGCAGCACCTACTCCAAATTTTATAGGCTTTACAATTTGAGGTAATGCGCCTTCTTTTTCATCTAAAACCAAACCTATTCTAACTTTTGAAATCTTTAACCCTAATGTTGAAAATTGATTTGCAGAAGCTTCCCATTTTGAAACAACTTGTCCTAAAAATGAATCGCTTTGGTCTTTATGATTTTCAGAATAAAAATTAGTTAAAGAATCTGGATAAATACCAATTGCACTTGCAGATATAAAATGAGAAACCAAATGACTATTATTAGATAATAATTGAAATAATAAATTTGCAGTTTCTATTCTACTTTTTAATATAATTTCTTTGTTCTTATCCGTCCAACGTTGTGCTATACTTGCTCCTGCTAAATGAATAATTGCTGTAACGTCTTTAAGACAATTTACGTCAATTTCGTTAGCTGAAGGATTCCAATAAAATCCATTATAATTCTCTTTGGAAACAATTTTAGATTTAGATGTGGTTAAATAATTTACACTAATGTTTTTTTCAAAACATTGTTTAACTATTTCTTTCCCTACCAATCCTGTTGCGCCTGTTATTAAGACCTTCATTGTAATTTTCTTTTAATGTAAAACTACAATTAGTAATAGAGTTTAACATTACTATTAAGTAAGGTTTAACAAAGTTGTTTAACTTTTTGTTACACGTAAAACATGTCTTTTACTTGGTGGACCAGACAAACGCTTGACTGTAAACCCAACACTTCTTAAAGCTTGCTTTACAATACCTTTAGAACAATAAGTTACTAAAATTCCGTTTGGTTTTAAAGCGTTATATAATTTTTGAAATATAGCTTTCGTCCACAATTCTGGTTGGTCTTTTGGGCCAAAAGCATCAAAATAAATAATGTCTATTTCTGAATCTATCGTTAAGTCTTCAAAAGCAACTTCTTTTTTTAAAAGATTAAAATTTGGTGTAATTTCAGCTTTTGTTTCCCAATTTGAAGTATGTATTAGATTAAACAAACTCGAAAATTCTTCAGCATTAAATATTTTTGGATAATCTAATTTAGAAGCTGTTTCTTTTAGGATTGGAAATTTTTCTACTCCAATATATGTAACCTCTATATTATTTTTTAAACTATATAATAAACTATTAAAAGTATTAAGCCCAGAACCAAAACCCATTTCTAAAATAGAAACAGATTTTATGTCTAGATGTTTTGTGTAGAATTCTAATCCTTCCTTTATAAAGATAAAATCGGATTCTTGTTTAGCTCCAAATGTGGAATGGTAATGTGCCCCATTACTTGGATGAACCAAAGTATTAGAACCATCGTCTGTTAAAACAATTTTAGGTTGAATGTGCATTATTCTTTTAACAATACGCCATTAGCTAAGAAAGAGAATGTTTTTTCTGGAGTTACAATTGCAGCTACTTCAGCTTCAGTTTTACCTGCATCTTCTGCGTAATGTCTTAATTCTTCCACAGGCATAACATTTACAAAAGCCTTTCCATTAACTATTACTTCTTTTCCTTTAATGTCTTTTGGCATAAAGAAACCATAATCCTTAAATTTAACTCTTGTTGTTTTATCGTCTCCTAAATCTAAAATCATCCAACAACCTTTAGCTTGGCAAACATCTAAAACTTTAGCTGATACTTTACTATTTAAAGTATCTCCAGGTTTTAAACCTTGAAACGTTTCTAACATAACAGAAGCTTCTTTAGCATTATCTGATGCTATTTGTTCTCCAAATGAAACGTATTCTTGTTTTTTGGCAACAACAGTTGATGAATCTTCGACTTTAAGTTCAATCTTTTCTTCATTTTTACAATTAAAAAAAAGAATAAAAACGACTAATACTGCATATTTCATAATAATAAGGTTTAATTGTTTGTAAATTTAATTTATTTTATCAAAATATTAAGGTTTTCGCATTACAAAAAATGTATTTTTGCAAAACATTTAAAATAGAAAATTAAATTATGAGTAAATTAAATATAACACCTGTTAGCCATTCTAAAATTAACACCGTTGATTTTAATGATTTACCTTTTGGTAAAGTGTTTACAGACCATATGTTTAGTTGCGATTTTATTGATGGCGAATGGAAAAACCCAACAATTTCTGAATATGCTCCACTAACTCTAGACCCATCTGCAAGAGTTTTTCATTATGGACAAGCGGTTTTTGAAGGTATGAAAGCCTTTAAAGATGATAATGATGATATTTTCTTATTTAGACCAGAAGATAATTTTGAAAGAATAAACAAGTCTGCACACAGATTAGCCATGCCAGAATTTCCAAAAGAGTTCTTTTTTGAAGGTTTAGAGCAGTTGTTACTTTTAGAAAAAGAATGGATTAAAAAAGGTGCTGGAAACTCTTTATACATAAGACCTTTTGTTATTGCTACACAAGGTGCTATTTCGGCTTCGCCTTCAGATGAATATAAATTTATGATTATTTGTTCTCCTGCACGTTCTTATTATGCTGGAGAAGTTAGAGTTATTTTTGCTGAACAATATAGTAGGTCTGCCGATGGTGGCGTTGGATTTGCTAAAGCTGCAGGAAATTATGCTGCACAATTTTACCCAACAAGTTTAGCACATAAAGAAGGTTACCAACAAGTGATTTGGACAGATGCAAAATCTCACGAATACTTGGAAGAAGCTGGAACTATGAACATTTTCTTTAGAGTTAATGATAAATTAATTACTGCGCCAAATAACGATAGAATTTTAGATGGAATTACACGTAAATGTGTTATTCAATTAGCTAAAGACAATAATATAGACGTTGAAATTAGACGTGTTTCTGTTGCCGAAATTAAAGAAGCTGCTAAAGATGGAAGTTTAAAAGAAATTTTTGGTTCTGGAACTGCTGCTGTTATTAATCCTATTCTTGGATTTAAGCACTCTGATTTTAAACATGAATTACCTGTAATGGAAGATAGCTATGCAACATTCTTTAAAAAAGCTTTAAACGATATACAATACAACATCTCTGAGGATAAACACGACTGGAGACATAAAGTCACAAAATAAATTATACTAAAAAGCCTCGATAATAATTATCGAGGCTTTTTTATTTACACATATTTAATATTACTTATCTAAAATACTTTTAATGTTAGGCTTAAAGTAGTTTGGACCTTTTAAAACTTTTCCATCTTCTCTATAAATTGGCTCGCCATCTTCACCTAATTTACTCATATTACTTTCTTGAATTTCGTTAAACACGTCTTCAATTTTATGTTGTAGCCCATGCTCTATAATGGTTCCGCATAAAATATAAAGCATATCTCCTAAAGCATCTGCAACCTCAACCAAATCGTTATTTTGTGCTGCTTCAAGATATTCTTCGTTTTCCTCCTTCATTAAATCAAAACGCAACGTATTTTTTGCTTTACCTAAATCTGCTTTTGGTGTTTCTCTATGTCCAATTTTAAATGCGGTATGAAAAGCTTTTACTGCTTCAATTTTATCTTTCATATTAAATCTTTAATAATTAATTGTTGTTCTCAAATTGTTTATTTTTGAAAGATAATAACTTTTATAGAATTTTATGTTTAGTACTGGTCAAATTGTTTTTGGAATATTATTCGCCATTGTTTTTTCAATAATTATTGGTGTTATGTATAGAAAAGATTTAAAACTACACAAACAAAACTATAAAGGTGTACTATGGGTTTTATTGGCTTTTGTTGGTTTTATAGCACTAATTGCTTCAATAAAATTTATTTTTAAATAATCTTTTTATTAATGAAAAATGTTTTACTCGTTTTTTTAGGTGGTGGATTAGGAAGCGCTTTACGCTATGTATTGAGTAAGACTATTAATACGTCTCAATTTCCTTACGGTACCTTTCTAGTTAACATTTTTGGTTGTTTACTAATAGGTTTAATTTTAGGTTATGCAACTAAAAACAACACTTTAAACTCTAATCAAACTCTATTATTAGCCACAGGTTTTTGTGGTGGTTTTACCACTTTTTCTACTTTTGCTTTTGAAAACACAACCTTTATTAAATCTGGCGACTTAACATCTGCATTAATTTATACACTAATAAGTCTTTGCTTAGGGTTTTTAGCCATTTTCTTAGGTTTGTTTTTATCAAAACAACTCTTTTAATTTATGGATAATTAAATATAAATGAATTTAATTTCATTATTCATAAAAAGAACACATCTCTCTTTAAATCACATTCCACTTTAAATTTCTTGACTTACTTTTGATAAAAATTCGTTTTTATTATGAAGAAAATAGAGGCTATTATTCGTAAATCTCAATTTGATGATGTTAAGGAAGCACTACATGATATTGAAGTAAACTTTTTTAGTTATTGGGATGTAACAGGTGTTGGTAACGAACAAAAAGGACACGTATATCGTGGTGTTAGCTATAGCACAACTTCTATTCCAAGACGTTATTTATCTATAGTAGTATCTGATGAATTTGTAGAAAAAACAATCAACGCTATTTTAGACAGTGCTTTTACTGGCGATGTTGGCGATGGAAAAATATTTGTACTTCCTGTTGAAGAAGTTTACAGAATAAGAACTCGTGAAAAAGGAAAAACCTCTTTAAACTAAGTATATGAACGACGCTATATTTACCGTAAATAATTTATGGATGATGATTTGTATTGCATTAGTTTTTGTAATGCATTTAGGATTTTCTTTGTTAGAAATTGGTTTAACTCGTTCTAAAAACACCATTAACATTCTATTTAAAAATGTAATGGTAGTAATAATTGGGTTATTAAGTTACACTATTATTGGCTTTAGTTTAATGTATCCCGGAGATGACTTTTCGGGATGGTTTATTGGATTTAATGGTTTAGGTGTTAATATTCCTGAAAATGGATTAACAGCCGAATATGCAAATGGCCAATATACTTTTTGGACAGATTTCCTATTTCAAGCTATGTTTGCAGCAACTGCAGCAACCATTGTTTCTGGTGCTGTTGCAGAACGCATGAAACTTTCTGCTTTTGTGATATTCTCAATTATTTACGTTGGAATAATTTACCCAATAGTTGGTATGTGGAAATGGGGCGGAGGATTTTTAGAATCTATGGGATTTTATGATTTTGCAGGTTCTACTCTAGTACATTCTGTTGGTGGCTGGGCTGCAGTTGTAGCTGTTTGGTTATTAGGTCCAAGAATTGGAAAATTCACAAAACGAGGCATAGGTATTATTGCAGGACACAATATGCCTTTAGCTGCTGCTGGTGTGTTTTTATTATGGTTTGGTTGGTTTGGATTTAATGGTGGATCTGTATTATCTGCAAATCCAGCAGCTACGTCTTTAACATTAGTAACCACTTGTCTTGCAGCTGCTGCTGGTGGTTTAGGAGCAGCCATTGTTGGATTGATTAAGTTTAAAGAAAACGACCTATCTATGGTACTAAACGGTATTTTAGGTGGTTTAGTTGGAATTACTGCTGGAGCAGACCAAATGAATGTTACAGATGCTATTATTATTGGTTTTATAGCAGGAAGCATTGTTGTTTTTGCCGTAAGCTTGATAGACAAACTTAAATTAGACGATCCAGTTGGAGCTATTTCTGTACACTTAGTTTGTGGAATTTGGGGAACTTTAGCTGTTGGATTGTTTGGAAACCTTGCAGGCGTTAGTCAATTTTTTACACAATTAGCAGGTGTAGCTATTGTAGCTGTATTCTGCCTATTAACTTCATTTATAATATTAATAATATTAAAGAAAACTATAGGCTTAAGAGTTTCTAAAATTGAAGAAGTGGAAGGTTTAGATATGCACGAACATGGTATGAGTGCTTATGCAGATTTTAGAATTAACGAACATTAATTTAATGGTTGTTAAACGCTTTTACGCCAGCTTCAACTTTTAAATCTAAACTATTTTCTATTGGAACTACAGGACAAGAATATTTGTAGTTATAAGCACAATACGGATTAAAGGCTGTATTAAAATCTATTGTAATTGTATTGCCTTCAGGAATTCTTAATTCTATATATCTTCCTCCGCCATAAGTTGTTTCTCCGTTTGTGTTGTCTATAAAAGGTAAGAATAAGTAATCCTCAAAGCCTTTTTCGTTTAACAAATCTTTATTCTGATAGACATTTAATTTATACGATTTTCCTAATAAGTCAAAATTTAAAACAGCATAAACTCTATACAATGGTTTTCTGTCTGTAGAGGTTGGCATTTCAAAATAGTCGCTATTTGGTTTTAATTCTAGCGTTGCTTCAGTTACAAAATTTTTATTAAAGCTGAAGAAATCTAAACCTTTAAAAGTCTTTAAGTCTTTAGCTTTTAATGGCGATTCTGATGCGTCTTTAAATTTTGAATTTATTTCCTTCTGAAAATCAGTTTCACCCAAAATAGGCTGCTTTTTTTGTGCACAACTTGAAAATGAAAATAAAACGATAAACGATATAATTAGGTATTTCATAGTAAAAATGTTATTAATTGTAAAAGTATAATTTTAATTTATTAGGTTTACAAAATATTTAGAAATTATGTTATTTAAACAAACCTGTTACAGAATTGTCTCACAACCTTATTTTAGGGTTAGGCTTACTATGTGATTATGTAATAGATGTATTAAATAAATCAATATAAAAAAGTCCAACCTTAGTGTTGGACTTTTTATTTTTATAAACCTACCAAAACAAAACCAATGAAAAAATTATTCCATAATTATATAAACACCTTTTCTGGCTTATCTACAGAAGTTTGGTGGCTTGCTCTTGTTACTTTTATAAACAGAGCAGGAACCATGATAATTCCTTTTTTAACGCTGTATTTAACTAATAGCTTAGGATTTACGCTATCTCAAGTTGGATGGATAATGAGTTGTTTTGGAATTGGTTCTGTTGCAGGAACTTGGATTGGCGGAAAATTAACCGACAAAGTTGGCTTTTATAAAGTTATGGTAAGTAGTTTATTTTTAACGGGACTACTATTTATAGGTATGCAATATTTAAGTACTTTTGAAGCTTTCTGTATTGGAATTACTTTAATAATGACCGTTGCAGACACATTTAGACCAGCTATGTTTGTTGCCATGAATGCGTATAGCAAGCCCGAAAATAAAACGCGTTCTGTAACTTTAATTCGTTTAGCAATTAACCTAGGTTTTTTTGGTGGACCAGCAATTGGTGGATTTATAATTGCCAATTTAGATTACTCAGGATTATTTTGGGTTGATGGCGTTACGTGTATAATAGCCACTTTGGTATTAATAAAAGTCTTAAACCCAATGAAAGCAGTTGCACAAGACGAACTTAAAGTAGAAAATGCATCGTCTGTTTTTTCAGATAAACCTTTTATGATTTTGTTTTTCGCTATGCTAGTTTTTGGAATAATATTTTTTCAATATTTTTCTGCAATGCCTTTATATTACGAAGAAATTCACATGTTAACTGAACCCGAAATTGGTTTATTATTAAGTGGAAATGGCTTACTAATTTTTATACTAGAAATGCCAACTATTAGTTGGTTGGAGAAAAAGAAATTTAATAAAGTAAGCTTGGTTATGTTTGGCGCATTATTAACTGGATTTAGTTTTATTGTACTAAACACAACCACTTGGTCTGGCATATTAATTATTGGTATGTTTTTTATGACTATTGGGGAAATGATTGCTTTTCCGTTTGCTAACTCTATTGCTATGGATTTATCTAAAGGAAGAAATCAAGGTCAATACATGGCTATGTACGTCATGTCTTTTTCTATTGCAAGTGTATTTGGATTTAATGCAGGATTACAAACTATTGCAGCTTATGGTTTTAATACCACTTGGGTTGCTATGTCTTTATTATCTATTTTGTGCTTATTACTTCTATTATATTTAAAAAACTACAAGTCGAAAAAAACGTTATAATATGAATCTAAATCAAGTTACTATATTATCTAAAGATGTTTCTATTTCTGCTGAATTTTATAAAAAATTAGGCTTAAAACTTATAGTAGATGCATTACCTAAATATGTAAGGTTTGAATGTTCTAAAGGAAACTCTACGTTTCCTATTCATGAAACCGATTTGGAAACACTTAACTCAACTATAATTTATTTTGAAGTTGAAGCTATAAATGAAGAATTTAAAAAACTAACAGATAAAGGCATCAATTTTATATCTAAACCCGAATTAAAATCGTGGCTTTGGACAGAAATGTCTTGTTTAGACCCAAATGGAAATACTATTATAATTTACCATGCTGGCGAAAACAGATTAAATCCACCTTGGCGTGTTAATTAAGACTTTGAAATTGAATTATTTTTACTAAATAAAAACCTCGACATCTAAAAGTAGACATTGAGGTTTTTAAATTATTTACTAGTTGTTTTTTTATTAATTACTTCTGCAACACAGAAAACTCAATATTAGAATCGTTAAACAACGTATGAGTTTGGTTTTTAAAATCTTCAGCTTTAGCCTTATAAATATTAGGCACAAAAATTTGAGGATTTAAATCTATTAATGGAAACCATGTACTTTGAACTTGAACTTGCAATTTATGTCCAGCTTTTATAGTATGATACACATCTTGAAGTTTTATAGTAACATCCGTTTTTTGATTTGGCGTAAAAGCTTCAGGTGTTTCAAAACTATTTCTAAAACGTCCACGCATTACTTCGCTCCTAACCATCATATGGTAATTACTTAGTTTTAAATGGTCTTGCATGCCTTCTTCTTGCTCTTCAATTATGTTTGGATGTACATCAATTACTTTTACAATCCAATCTGCATCTGTTCCTGTAGTTGCTACTTTTAGGTTGGCTAAAATATCGCCTGCTAATGTAAAATCTTCAGTCATTATTTCGGTTTCAAAAACTAAAACATCTGGTCGTCGCGCTGCAAAACGCTGGTCGTCTGTCATGTATTTTCTTGGCGTAAAAACGGTTTTAATGTCTTCGGAATAAGGTACTGGACGTTTTAAATCACTTATAAAAACTTCTTGAGAATTCCCTATTTGTTCTGCTGATAAATTTTGATTTTCATTAAGATACATTTTTTGTTTTGTGACTTCTTTTGGTGGCCAAGCATTATAACTGCTCCATTTTTTTTGTCCTGAATCGTAAACATAAGCTTCTGGTAATCCAGAATTTTTATCGCCATTACCTTTTAAGAAATGATTAAAAAACTTAGTTTCCACATGTTTTTGAAAATTCAAAGAAATAGAATCTCCAAAATAATAATTCCCTACATAATTTTTAACATCGGTTTTAGCCCATCTTCCGTGATCCCATGGTCCAAAAACAATGGTGTTATAATTATCTGGATTGTATTTTTCTATAGTTTTATAAGTTTCTAATGGCCCGTATAAATCTTCCGCATCAAAAAAACCACCAACAATCATGGTTGCAACACTTGGTTTAATGCTTTTTAAATTCTGAATAATGCCTTTTTTCTGCCAAACACTATCATAATTAGGATGATCTATAATTTCTTTCCAAAAATAGTCGTCAATTTTATCTGACTTTTCAACACTTTTATCATCGGCTTTTTCATATTGAAAATAGGTGTTTAAATTACTTAACGGACCAGCATCCAGAAAAAACTGATACTGATCTTGAGATTTCATTTCTGGAAATTTATACCAAGCCGTATCTGTTGGTTGATCTCTTTCGGTTCCAAATAATGAAATGGCTCTAAAATAACTTAACATAAACGCGCCATTATGATGGAAATCGTCAAAAAAGAAATCGCCAATACAAGCTTGTGGCGATGCTGCTTTTAAAGCTGGATGTGCATCTATTGTAGAAAATGTAGTGTAATGTCCTGGATAAGAAATTCCCCAAGTACCAACATTACCATTGTTGTTTTCTACATTATTAACCAACCATTCTATTGTATCATAAGTATCGGAAGCTTCGTCTGTTTGATTTCCTGTTTTATTTGGAATGTAAGCACGCATATTATCGTAAGTACCTTCACTCATCCAACGACCACGAACATCTTGATACACAAAAATATTTCCTTCTTTCATTAAATGTGAATTAGGTCCAATTTTTTCTTTCATTTTTCCTTCGCCGTAAGGCTTACTACTATATGGTGTTCGCATCATTAACATAGGATATTTCTGACTCGTATCTTTTGGAGAATAAACGGTTGTATGGAGTTTAATTCCATCGCGCATAACAATATCTACTTCTTGCTTTGTATAATTATCTTGTACGTAGGTATCTTTTTCTTTTTTAATTTCTTGTGTTATTTTGGTCTCCTTTTGGCATGCAGTAAATGCAAATAACAGGAAGAAAAGTTGCAGTATTTTTTTCATGTTTGACTTTTAATTTTTTATACCTTTTAAAGGTACAAAACAATTATTTATGATAATAGTTATAGGTAATTTTAACATAACTGACTTATACCACTTTGAAATTATGGTTTTTTAATCGAGTTATTTTTTACCACGTGAGATAACACAATTTGTGTTTTAGTTTCGCCATACACAATAAGCTGATCAATAAAAGCTTCTAAGTGTTTTTGGTTTCTTAAAACCACTTCCATTACAATATTTTCGTTTCCTGTAATTCTGTAGCAATTCACGACTTCATCATAGGTTTTTACTTTTTCTAAAAATGGTTTTAGCATTCCCATAAAGGCTCTAAGATTCACAATAGCTTTTAATTGATAACCCACATCTAAAGGCGAAATAATAGCATTATAACTTTGTATTATACCAACATCTTCCATTTTTTTTATGCGTTCTGTAACTGCTGGCGATGTTATCCCTACTTGCCTACCAATTTCCGCACTAGATTGTCTTGCATTTTCTTGCAAGAGTTTTAAAATTTTCCAACTTAAATTATCTATTAACATATTAAAGCAAATTAATCAAAATAACTTAATAACCAAAGCAAATATACATTTTTACTTTAAAATCGAAAGCACAAAAAGAAAACTTGTTAGTAAATTTGGGTAAACATTAAGACGATTATAAAAATGAATGCGCCATCACATTTATCTGAATTACCTATATATAAAAAAGCCTTAGATATTTTTACCATATCTCATAGCATTTCTATGTATTTAAATCAGGATTTGTCGCAAATATCTTCTGAAGGAAAAGAAGACGAAAATATTTATTTTTCTGGAGATATTATTCAACAATCGGTTTCCTTAGTACCTCATATTTTACAAGCTGAATTGGCGTCGTTTTCAGATAAAAAATACAAGCATGCCATTCTTTTAAAGCAATTAACGAATAAATTATATAGAAACTGTAAACGTTTAGAAAATTGTAATAGCGATGGTAAAGAGTATTTACCAATCCTTAGAAATGAACTTAAAAAGTTTAAAAAGCTTCAAAAAACCTGGGCTTTAACGCTTTAGGTTAATTCTACTCTTCTTCAGAAGCATCTTCAGTTTTAACTTCTGGCTCTTCAATTTTAATAGCTTCATCTACTTTAACAAGAACTGAGTTGTACATAAACGACTCTTGAAAATTAGCGATTTTCTTATTAAAATTTTCAGAAAGAATAATAAACTTACATTTACTACTGACACTTTCCGACATACGTAACACATCGTTATGGTATTCGTTACGATTTAAGAAATCTGCATCATAAACGCAAAACAATAACATTTCTCCCATATGCAAACTGTTTTGGTAGTAAAGTTTGTTTAAACGTTTAGGCGTTGTTATTAGAATATCAACGCCATGATACACCTGTTCACGTTGCTTTTCTAAATCAAATTCCTCGTAAGCTTTATGGACACGTAAATTGGTATGCTTTGTAAATTCTTCAAAACGTTCTGCTAAATCCCAAGTCGCTGATTTGTCTTTTACAACAATTATACATCTTGGAGAATCCTCATCTTCAAAAGCTTCGCATTGCAACTTCTGTAAAACTCCCATAATTAATGCGGTTGTTTTTCCAGAATCTTTTGGTCCAATACCATAAACACTTGTTCCTCCTTTAATAAATGGAATTATTTTTTTCTGAAGTGGCGCGTATTTTAAAATGTTTTTAGATTCTAAAACATTTTTAATAATGGGATGAAGTTTTTTAAATGACATAGTTTTAAATTTAAAAAGCACTTAAAGAGTTTAAGTGCTTTTATAATTTCCTGCAAGATATAAAAATTGCTTGTAATTTACTGTGATTACCTTATTATAATAGCTAAATCATAACTTTATAATAATTAAAACTATGGTTTCTAATCTGAATTACTATCTTCTGACATCATAAATTCCGACTGGTATTTTTCAAAAAAACGACGTTGTCTTTCTAACATTTTCTGCCTCATGTTATCAATATCCATAACATCTACCCCAAAATCGCTTTTAAAAAAATCATCTTTAAAAAAGCGATTAACAAACAACGAATCTTTAAAAAATATATTATCGATTCCATTATTTTGAAAAGTTGAGAAGTTTTTGAGAAATCTAGATTTTAAAGATGCCAATAAACTATCTCTATCTTTTGCAGATAGATTAATCATTTTTGAATTAGATGACCACGAATAAATACTATCGTACTTAATAAGATTTCCGTTTTCATCAAACTCCTTATCAACTTTCCAGCTTCCTTTTGGAGCTTCAAGTGATTGCTCTTTATTAGTAAGAGAATTGTTAGAAGTAGAATCCTTATTTTGACCATTGCAGCTAATACTTGACAAAGCAAGCACTGCAACTAATACATACTTTTTCATATTTATTATTTTTTTTAGTTGAATTTTACAAGCCGTTAAATAAAAAATCACACTTTGTAAAAGCCACCAACACCAACCATTTTTATCAATCTATTTTGGTTAAAAACCTCTATGTGGCGTTCACCATTTTTATACCAAACACATTCCAAATAAGTGTCGTTATTAATCGTTCCAAATACTGGGTCTTTTTTGGGAACATACTTTAGTACTTCCATTTTTGGGCACAATGCTCTTCCTTTAAATTTTACCCAATCTCCAGGTTTAAACTTTCTTGTCATAACATATTCATTTGATAGTTAAACAAAAGAAGTTGCACAATTGAAAGCCAAAACAAGCTTTCAATTTATAAACTTCAAAAAAAAAAGTTAATCTCTAATTTATGAAATTTTAATACTCCTAATTGGCTTTTTCTTAGCCTCTTCTTTTTTAGGCAATTGAATACTTAAAATCCCATCTTTATAGCTAGCGCTAATTTTATCCTCGTCTACTGTTTCTGGTAAAGTAAAAGTTCTTTTAAATGAAGAATATCCAAATTCCTTTCTCTTATAATGGCCTTCTTTATAATCCTTTTCTTCATTAATTTCAGCTGAAACAGATAACACGTCATTATCCAAATCCAATTTAAAATCGGATTTTTTTAATCCAGGAACTGCCAGTTCTAATAAAAAAGCTTCATCACTTTCTTTAATATTTACTTTAGGCAATACAAAACTTGTTAACCCATTTGAGGAAAGTGCCGAAGGAATTTCACGATTAACAATATCATCAAACCAATTAGTTAGGTTTGGAAAATTAGCATTCGAATTTTTGTTTGATAAAGTTCCATTCTTAGGAACATTTACTAAATTGCTCATAATTATAAAATTTTAAATTAAACATTATTTCAAATTGAAATCGTTTTTATTCTTGATTTCACAACAATATAAACAAAACAAATACCAAACATAAAAAAGCATTTTTAACTGAAAAATTTTCATTTTTCATGATTTTCGCATAAGCACAAAACAAACAAAATGTCATTTTTAGCTAACTAAAAATGTCAAATTGACATTTTATAAATTAAAACTTTATTAATAACCTACTTTATACATCTAAACATCAAACATCTCTTATAATGCACAAACTACAACTTCAGCTTGATGCGTTATAGGAAAATTACATGAATTTGCTATAAAACATAAGTTATTTACCTCTACATGAAGTGCTTTTGCTTTCTCTAACATGCCAGGTTTACTAACCGTTATTATTGGATGTAAGTGTACAGAAGTAAATTGACCTTTACCATTTTCCTTAACTTCTAAAAAGCCTTCAGCATTATCTTGATACGTAATTACTTCAATATTATTTAATGAACATAAATAAAAATAAGACATCATATGGCAAGAAGACAACGCACTTAACAATAAATCTTCCGGGTTATGCAAAGCAGCATCACCTTTAAACATTTTAGCTGCGGAAACTTGTAAATCCGAAGTTTTTCCATCTATACTTACGGTATGATTTCTACTATATCTTTTTGGACTTGTGGTACTTTCACCTTCTTTTTTTGTCCAATTAGTAGTTACTCTAAAAATATGCTGACTGCTCATACTCTATTTTAAAAATTTAATACTTACTAAAAAAACCACTTTCTATTAAAAATAAAAAGTGGTTTTTAACTAATTTATTGTTCCCAAAATAAATTTGGGATAAGCGATTCGCACAATTTTTATAAAAACAAAAATTGGCTCTCTGCTTACATATTACGTCGATATTGCCCACCAACCTCAAACAAAGCATCGGTTATCTGACCTAAAGAACATACTTTACAAACTTCCATTAAAGCGTCAAAAATATTCTCGTTATGGATGGCTTTATGTTGTAAATCTTTAAGTAAATCGTCTGTAGAATTAGACTTATGAAGACTTTCCAAAGTTTTAATTTGGAATTGTTTTTCTTCTTCTGTAGCTCTAATAACTTCCGCAGGAACAACCGTTGGAGAACCTTTACTACTTAAGAATGTATTTACACCAATAATTGGGAATTCTCCGTTATGTTTTAATGTTTCGTAGTATAAACTTTCTTCTTGAATTTTAGAACGTTGATACATAGTTTCCATTGCGCCTAAAACACCTCCACGTTCTGTAATTCTGTCAAACTCTAACAATACTGCTTCTTCAACTAAATCGGTTAATTCTTCAATAATAAAAGAACCTTGTATTGGGTTTTCGTTTTTATTTAAACCTAATTCTTTATTTATAATTAACTGAATTGCCATAGCGCGACGAACAGATTCTTCTGTTGGTGTTGTAATAGCTTCATCGTATGCATTTGTGTGTAACGAGTTACAGTTATCGTAAATTGCGTAAAGCGCTTGTAACGTTGTACGGATATCGTTAAAATCTATTTCCTGAGCATGCAAACTACGTCCAGATGTTTGGATATGGTACTTTAACATTTGCGCTCTGGCATTTGCGCCGTACTTATTTTTCATGGCTTTAGACCATATTTTACGGGCTACACGACCAATAACTGCATATTCTGGATCAATTCCGTTAGAGAAAAAGAACGATAAGTTTGGTCCAAATTTATTAATATCCATTCCTCTACTTAAGTAATACTCTACGTAAGTAAATCCGTTAGATAATGTTAACGCTAATTGTGTAATTGGATTGGCTCCAGCTTCCGCAATATGATATCCAGAAATAGATACTGAATAAAAATTACGCACATTATTCTCTATAAAATACTCTTGTACATCTCCCATTAATCGCAACGCGAATTCAGTAGAAAAAATACACGTGTTTTGTGCTTGATCTTCTTTTAAAATATCTGCTTGAACCGTTCCACGAACTTGTGCAATAGTATTCTTTTTAATTTCTGCGTAAATAGCTTCAGGTAAAACTTGATCTCCAGTTACACCTAAAAGGAATAAACCTAAACCATTATTTCCTTCAGGTAAATCGCCATTATATGTTGGTCTTTCTACTCCTTTAGCTTTATAAATTTCAGCTATTTTAGCTTCAACCTCTTTTTCTAAACCATTTTCTTTAATGTAAAACTCACATTGTTGGTCTATGGCAGCATTCATAAAGAATCCTAATAACATTGGTGCTGGACCATTAATTGTCATAGAAACCGAAGTTAGTACATTCGCTAAATCGAAACCAGAATATAATTTTTTAGCATCGTCTAGACAGCAAATTGAAACTCCTGCGTTTCCAATTTTACCATATATATCTGGTCTTAAATCTGGATCGTTTCCGTATAATGTTACACTATCGAAAGCTGTAGATAAACGTTTTGCTGGTAAACCTGCACTTACATAATGAAAACGACGGTTTGTTCTTTCCGGTCCGCCTTCACCTGCAAACATACGTGCTGGATCTTCTCCTGTACGTTTAAATGGATATAATCCTGATGTATAAGGAAATTCTCCTGGTACATTTTCTTGTAAATTCCATTGTAAAATGTCTCCCCAAGCTTTATACTTTGGTAGAGCTACTTTTGGAATTTGTAAGTGTGATAAAGATTCTGAATGCGTTTCAATTTTAATTTCTTTATCTCTTACTTTAAATGAATAAATAGGATTTTTATATTTATTTACTTTTTCGTCCCAACCCGTAATTACTTCCCAATTATAAGGATCTAAATTTAACTTTACTCTGTCAAATTCTGAAATTAACATGCGAACAAAATCTTTATTTTCTTCTGAATTGTTTTCAACAGATTCCGATGCTATTCCGGCTTTATCTAAACTTGGTGTAGTTTCTAAAACAGATTCTAATGTTTTATAAATTCCGTATAATTTTTGAGCAACTTCTACTTGTTTTCTACCAGTATCGTCATAAGCTCTATTGCTTTCAGCAATTTCAGAAAGGTATCGTGTCCTACTTGGAGGAATTACAAAAATCTTTTCGCTCATTTCTTTAGAAATCACGAAAGTAGAATCTAATTCTGTTGCTGTTTTCTCTACTAACTTATCCATAATAGCTTTGTAAAGCGTATTCATTCCAGGATCGTTAAATTGAGAGGCAATAGTTCCAAAAACAGGTAATTGATCTTGTGGAATATCCCATAGATTATTATTACGCATGTATTGTTTTTTTACATCACGTAACGCATCCAAAGAACCACGTTTATCAAATTTGTTAATCGCTACTAAATCGGCAAAATCAAGCATGTCGATTTTCTCTAATTGTGTAGCAGCACCAAATTCTGGGGTCATAACGTATAAAGCGACATCGCTGTGCTCCATAATTTCGGTATCGGATTGACCAATACCAGATGTTTCTAATATAATAAGGTCAAACTCTGCTGCTTTTAAAACCTGAACAGCTTCGTTTACATATTTTGATAAGGCTAAGTTAGATTGACGTGTTGCCAAACTACGCATATAAACACGTTTATTATTAATAGCATTCATACGAATCCTATCTCCTAATAAAGCACCACCAGTTTTTCGTTTAGATGGATCCACAGAAACTAAACCAATAGTTTTTTTTGGAAAATCTATTAAAAAACGACGCACCAACTCATCTACTAAACTCGATTTCCCTGCTCCTCCAGTTCCAGTAATTCCAAGAACAGGCGTTTTAGATGTCTTATTTTTAGCATGAATTTTATCTAAAGTGCTTTTTGCTATATCTGGAAAATTTTCAGCAGAAGAAATAACTCTCGCTATAGATTTTGGATTTTTATTAGCTAAATCTTCAACTTTAACATCAAGTTCATCACCAATAGCAAAGTCAGATTGTTGCACTAAATCATTAATCATACCTTGTAATCCCATAGCACGACCATCATCTGGCGAATAGATTCTGGTAATACCATAATCCATTAACTCTTTTATTTCGGTAGGCAAAATAACGCCTCCGCCACCACCAAAAATCTTTATATGCTCTGCGTCACGTTCTTTAAGCAAATCGAACATGTATTTAAAATACTCATTATGTCCACCTTGATAAGACGTTAAACAGATGGCATTTACGTCTTCTTGAATAGCTGTATTTACTACTTCATCTACGCTTCTATCGTGTCCTAAGTGGATAACCTCAACACCAGTTGATTGAATAATTCTTCGCATTATATTTATTGAGGCATCATGACCATCAAATAACGCTGCAGCGGTTACAATTCTTACTTTATGCTTAGGCTTATAGGCTTTAATTTGTTCCATTCGTAAAATGATATCGTTTTTGTTGGTGCAATTTACGAATTTATCAAAAAAATATCTACAGAAATCACAAATCATTATGACACTTTATTTACATTTTACATATCCAATTTGTAAAATGTTAATTATGTTTGTTTAAAACTATTTAAACCTATAATTATGAAAAAATTAAGCTTACTATTTTTCCTTATAATTTTAACTTCATGTAATGAATTACAACAAGTTGTAAACAATCTTCCTGTAGACACAAATGTAGGTCTAAATCAAACTGATATGGCTAATGGCCTAAAACAAGCTTTAGACTTAGGAATTGACAAGCAAGTTTCTAAACTAACAGCTAAAGATGGTTTTTTTAGAAATGAATTAGTCAAAATACTTTTACCCGAAGAATTACAAAAAGTTGATAAAGGCCTAAGAGATATTGGATTAGGTAATTTAGCAGATGAAGGCTTAAAAGTGTTAAATCGCGCAGCTGAAGATGCTGTTGGACAAGCAACACCTATTTTTGTTAATGCTGTAAAAAACATGAGTTTTAATGATGCAAAAGGGATTTTGTTAGGTGAAGACAATGCTGCCACAAGCTACTTAAAATCTACAACTCAAAATGCGTTATTTGCAAGTTTTGAGCCTGTTATAAAAAATTCTTTTGAAAAAGTTGGTGCAGACCAAATATGGAATAACTTAATTACGAAATACAATGCTATCCCTTTTACAAGTAATGTAAATCCAGACCTAACAAATTATGTTACTGGCGAAGCATTAAAAGGTGTTTATACAATGATTGCTGTTGAAGAAAAAGAAATTAGAACAAAAGTAAGCTCTAGAGCAACAGATTTACTAAAAAAGGTTTTTGCTTTACAGGACTAAAAGCTTAACTTAATAGTAATTATATATTTTTACTCTAGTATTTTTTTTGTTTTACAAAAATGACAAGAGTTAGTTATTATTAAAAAAGCCATTTATACACATAAATGGCTTTTTTTTGTTCCTCACAAAACTCAATCTAACATAAGTTGCTTTATATCAATATATTAACTATATTTAATTATAATTATAACCAAATTATGAAAAACCAACTAAAAATAGAGCGCTATAAAACACGACTTAATAACAAGTACAAATTACTTATTGAGCAAGCCTATAATTTTAAACAAACAGATGCAGGATTAAGTGATTTTTTTGAGTACAAAGCCATTAAAACACTCAATAAAATTAATAGATTAAAATACTTAGAGCCAATTTCTTAAATCTTTGAAATAATCGAATGCCTTTAATAATCTTGTACCATACCACGAGAACATTTCTCCATCAACCAAAATTGTTTTTACGGTTGGCACATGCTTCTGGAATTCTAAAGCATGTTCATCTTTAAAAGGATAAGGCTCACTAGATAATAAAACAACATCTAGACCACCATCGTGATGTATTTTAGTGATATCTACTTCTGGATAACGCTCTAAATTTGAATATACATTTTCAAATTTATTCAACCTTAACATATAGTCTATAAACGTATTATTTGCTGCAACCATCCATGGGTCTTTCCAAATAAAATAAGCAACTTTAACCGTTTCTTTAATAGCAATAAAGCTTTTAAAATCGTTTAAAAGAGATTCAATTTTATCTGTAATATCTTTGGCGTTTTCCTTTTTATTGAACGTCTCCCCGTAAAACGTTATAAGTTCTAACGTATCTTGAATATTAAACAAATCTGACACATGAACTTGACATATATCTTGACAAGCTTTTACAATTGCTTTAGTATTTTCCTCTTTATTACAAAGAATAATATCTGGCTTTAATGCCTTAATTTTTTCTAATTTAATTTGCTTAGTTCCGCCAACTATTGTTTTAGAAGATTTGTAATGCACTGGATGAACACAAAATTTAGTGACACCAACAATTTGGTCTTCTAGCCCTAAATCGTGAAGCAACTCGGTTTGAGATGGCACTAAAGAAACAATCCTCATTAATTCTTTATTTTAAAAGAATTTCTGCCATTTGTTGCTGTAATTCTTTAGCTTTATTGGCTGCAGCTTCAGCAAAATCTTCTTCTTTTGATGCGTAAATAATTCCTCTAGATGAATTAATTAACAATCCTACATCTTTATTTAATCCATATTTACAAACATCTTGCAAGTTTCCGCCTTGTGCTCCAACTCCAGGAACTAACAAGAAATTATTTGGAACAATAGCTCTAATAACTTTAAAGTATTCTGCTTTTGTTGCTCCAACTACATACATTAAGTTGTGACTATTCTCCCAAGATTTAGACGTTTCCAAAACGGTTTTATATAATTCTTTTCCTTCAACATCTTTAGTTTGAAAATCGAAAGCGCCTTGATTAGATGTTAAGGCTAACATTATAGTGTGCTTATCTTTAAACGCTAAAAAGGGCTCTACAGAATCTTTACCCATATATGGGGCAACAGTAACACTATCAAACGCTAAGTCTTCAAAAAAAGCTTTTGCATACATAGTACTTGTATTTCCTATATCTCCACGTTTTGCATCTGCAATAGTATAGATTTCTGGATATTTATCATTTAAATAATTAATCGTTTTTTGTAATGCTTGCCAACCTTTAATTCCATAGGCTTCATAGAAAGCTGTATTTGGCTTATAAGACACACATAAATGATGTGTAGCATCTATTATAGCTTTATTAAAAGCAAAAATAGGATCCTCTTCTAATAATAAATGCACTGGAATTTTATCTAAATCCACATCTAACCCTATACATAAAAAGGTTTTTTTTTGTTTTATTTGATTAACTAACTCTTGTGTTGTCATTTTTTTATTATTAAAAAAGCCTCAATAAAGAGGCTTAAATTTATTTCTGCTGAGTTTTAATATAAGATTTTCCTTTTTTATAAATTGGTACTTTTAATCCTGCATAAACATTAAATGCTTTTGAATTTTCCGACATTAAATTTGTAAGTATAGTATTAGATCCCATAAAAAGTGGTCCAGCCCTAAATCCAAAACCAGCATTAAATCCTGAGTATTGAACCATAGATAAAGGTACATAAGCACTAAACCACTTACGCTCAAATCTAGGAGTTACAGTAAACATGTTTGCAATAGTATTACTATTTTTATTATTCCCTTTTACTAAAGATAAATCTGTCTGTAAGTTAACATAAAACTTAGTGTCAATATTATAATCTGCTGTTAAATGCAATGCGGTTGGTAATTGCATAACCAAACCTTTAGAGTCTTCTAATAAAGTGTATAGATTATCTAATTTGTCTTCAAAATCTTCTCCAGCTGATTGGTATTGTAATTCTGTTACAGAGTTTGTTATATCATATCTTCTTGTAACAGCTTCTTTATACTTAATACTACCTATATCCGTAATGCTTAATCCAAATTTAAATTTATAATTTGCAAATGGAGTTACTTTATCTACAGAAGTTTCTGGTCTATACTCATAAACAAAACCTATATCTGCACCAAAACCAGAACCTTGACCTAATTCTTCTGATTGATTTTCGTCTGTAAAATCATAAGAACTAGAGTACCCTATTTCTCCTTGAGTAGTAATTTCTCCATCTCCAGGTATTAATGTTGAGTTCTCATCAAAATCTACTATTAAATTTTGTCCTTGTATGTTGGTAGCTCCTCCACCTACTAAGTACTTTAAATTAAGTCCTCCTTTAAGTGTATGTTTTTCATTTTCAATTAATTTCCTACCATAGACCAATCCAAACTCTGCCCAAACATGGCTTGAAATATTAAACTTATCTTCTTTAAAGTTAAAACTAGAGGATTCATTAAAATCATCTTCTATTGCATCAAATAAACCTCCATTTATTTCATATACATTTGCAAATGTTTTCACTTTTGAAATAATACCAATACTATGTTTTGGAGAAAGATTAAACATAAAAGATGGTAACATTACTTCTGCAGAAAGATTAAAGTTATTGTTATCCTTTGGATAAAGATTATTATCTGTTCCAACTTCATCATTAAAGGCATTAGATAAGTCTACACTTGCATAATCGTTTGTTGCAGATACTGTAGCTGATGCTAAATTAACTTCACTCCTAAAATTAGAGCCAGTAATATTTGCTGGATTTAATGACACGGAATTCAATCCCCCAAAATTATCAGATTGAACTCCAAAATAATTCTGAGCATTTATAATACTTGTAGCAAGTATTAATAAAATTACACATAAAATATTTTTCATAATTAAGCTAATTTTAATTGGTTTCAGACAACTATATTACATTATCATTAGCCTTTAACTTTTCAGTATTATCAGCTAATTGTAATTCGTCTATAATTTTTTGAATGTCCCCGTTTACAATATTTGGCAAATCGTAAAGCGTTAAACCAATTCTATGATCTGTTACACGACCTTGTGGATAATTATACGTTCTAATTTTTGCACTTCTATCTCCAGAAGTTACTTGAGAACCTCTAATTAAAGCATCTTCAGCTTGTTTTTTAGCTAATTCTAAATCGTATAACCTTGAACGTAATACTTTAAATGCTTTTTCTTTATTCTTGTGTTGCGATTTTTGATCTTGACATTGTGCTACTAAACCTGTTGGCTCGTGAGTTAAACGAACTGCAGAATAAGTTGTGTTAACCGATTGTCCCCCTGGACCAGAAGAACAGAAAAAATCTACTCTTACTTCTTTTGGGTTAATTTCTATATCAAATTCTTCTGCTTCAGGAAAAACCATACATGTGGCAGCACTAGTATGCACTCTTCCTTGAGTTTCTGTTTGCGGCACACGCTGTACACGATGAACTCCAGCTTCAAATTTTAAAGTTCCGTAAACATCTTCACCAGAAACTTCAAACTGAATTTCTTTAAATCCACCATTTGTTCCTTCACTAAAATCTACAGTATCTACTTTCCATCCTTTATCTTGACAGTATTTACTGTACATTCTAAATAAATCTCCAGCAAAAATACTAGCTTCATCTCCACCAGTTCCGGCACGTAATTCTACCACAGCATTTTTAGCATCTGTTGGATCTTTAGGAATAAGCATAAATCTTATTTCTTCATCTAAATTGGATATAGCAGTTTTAGCCTCTTCATACTGAATTTTAGCCATATCAACCATTTCGGCATCGCTTCCATCTGCTAGAATTTCTTCAGCTTCAGCTAAATTATTAGTTGCTTCTATATATTCTTCACGCTTTTTCATTAAAGCGTTTAAATCTTTATATTCTTTATTTAATTGGACGTAACGTTTTTGATCTGTAATAATATCTGGTTGAATGATTAAATCACTCACCTCATCAAAACGTTGTTTAACTATTTGTAATTTCTCTAACATGGAGTTGTAATATTGAAGCGTAAAAATACGATAATTTATTAATTTACCATATATTTATAACGCTATTGCCTTGCTTAAATCCTTTAACAATTAAATCTTAATGCAAAAACTACTTAGGTCTATATTTATTTTCTACAAACCTTTAATAATTGCCTCCAACCTATTCACATTAATACTGTTTTTCTTTGGAGTTAACCTGTTAATTGTTTTAGGCTTTAAGCTTTTACTAATTCTTTTTATTTGGTACATTTTAGGAGAAAGCAAACAGAAATCTACATTTATATTCTACCAAAACATGGGTGCAAGACCTTGCCTCGGCAACTTATATTTGGCTCCTATTTTTTCGATAGCATACTTAGTCTAATACTCTTAACACTTATTATACTTTTATGATTTTTGAAACCGATAGTATTGAATTATTTTATGGAAACAAAAAAGTATTAAACAGCGTTTATCTTAAAGCTGAAACAGGTAAAATAACTGGTTTACTAGGAAGAAACGGTAGTGGAAAAAGCAGCTTATTTAATGTTGCTTTTGGACACTCTAAAGCCCAACATTATCATATTAAACTTAACTCTAAAGTTTATTTAAAACCGCTTTACACCTCTAAAAAAGTCAGCTATTTACATCAAAAAAAGCTTTTACCTAAGCACCTTTCTATTAAAAGCGCTTTCGAATTATATGATGTGAGCATTGGCCTGTTTATAACTGAATTCCCTGAATTAAAAATAGACATTAACAAAAAATCTAATAAATTATCTGGAGGAGAAAGACGTATTATTGAGATATACTTAGTTTTGATGCGTAAATGTGATTTAGTTATTTTAGACGAACCTTTTAATCACTTATCTCCCTTAAATATTGAAAAAATAGAAGCGCTGTTGCTAAAAGAAAAACAGAACAAAGCTATTATTATTTCAGATCATATTTTCAGGCCTATTCTAAGATTAAGCGATACAATTTACTTTTTAGATAAAGGAAATATGAAGAAAATTGAATCTAAAAAAGAACTTGAAGAATTAAACTACTTAACCTAAAAATCCATAGTAACCCCAATACCCAAAATTTGTTTCCATTGAACTTTAGGACCTTTATTAACTTGTTTTCCATCTACTTCTTCAAAAGCATCTACATCATCATCATAAATTACATGAGATCCTAATGCTGCTCGAACAAAATCGTTAACTTTAAAATTCACTAGAACTTCCCAATTAACATCTACATTACCAAAACTATTAATGTAGTCTGAATACAACTCGGCATGACTTCTAATATCTATGTTTTCAAACAAATTAGCTTGATAAGTCGCCGTTAACAAAAGACCTATTTCAGTTCTAGTCTGCTTTCCCTCTCTAACAACATTCCCGTTTGCATCCAACACTTCTGGCTCTACTCCAAAAGCACCAGAATTAGCCAAATCTTTATCTAAAACAAAAGTTCCTTTATAAGTTAATGGCGACATGTAAAGGGACAATTCTTCTATATTTTTTCCATACTCCGCTCCAACACCTAAAAACACATAACCTGGCGCAAAGAATTTTGAGATTGGATTATCGCGATCTGGATAACTAAAACCATGTAGCATTTGGGTTTTTAAGTTAAACCTCCCCGAATAATACCAATTAGATAGCGTATCTTTTTGATATCCTAAATTAGAGGTTATCTCTAAAACATCGTCTGTTTTACGTATTCGCTGGGCCTCTTGTTTATTACCTCCAAGCCTTAAAACCCCACGATTTACCCATGTTAATCTATTTTTCTTATATGTTAATGTAGACAACAAGTTTGATAACGCAGAAATAGAATTAGATCCACCTGCATTCCAATTTATAAAAGTTACCTCGCTTAAATCTACACCAGCTTTATTTTTTAAACGCCACGTCTTTAAGGAATCTGGCGTTGGTTTAGATGTAATAATTTGATTACTTTGACTAAATACGGTTAAACAGAAAAAAGCTATAAATACAGTTACTAAAATTTTCATGCTACTAATTTGGGTTAGTAGTTAAACGTCCCAAACTCACTTTCTATTGTAAGCTTTTTAGTTTCTGAAGCCTCTACTCTACCAATTATTTTAGCATCAACATTAAAAGATTTAGAAATAGCAATAATATCTTCTGCTATTTCTGGAGAAACATAAAGTTCCATTCTATGTCCACAATTAAAAACTTGA
>Ga0105354_1000415_pt1 | contig 26677 bp, 27 predicted proteins | sample GOMGulsemesocosm_FD_83658 | JGI IMG/M metagenome (GOLD analysis project Ga0105354, IMG submission 83658) | Methane-oxidizing microbial communities from mesocosms in the Gulf of Mexico - GOM9B Gulf of Mexico | ecosystem: Environmental > Aquatic > Marine > Cold seeps | place: USA: Gulf of America...
ATGAAGGGCTATTTGAGCTTACAGCAGCCCCTCAAACATGTATTTATTTTTGGTTTAAATTGCCACTAATACTGCCAATGATTTACCTGGTCATGATTCAGAAGAAGTCATGGAAGAGCGCTTACAATGCTTTCTGGAAGTACAAGCAAAAATAAGTGCTGATAAGTTACAAGCTCGCATTGGGCAAGAGTACTTAATTTTAGTTGATGAAGTAAACGACCTTGGTATTGTAGGTCGTTCGTACATGGACGCACCAGAAGTTGACGGTAAAGTCTATTTATCTGATGACTATGATGCTAAGCCAGGTGATCAAATCTGGGTACAAATTATTCATGCTGATGAACATGATGTTTGGGGTGTTCGCGTAGAAGACTAGCTTTATTCATAATTTAGCTAACCGTAGTGATAGGTAGCTATAGAAAATGTTGAAAGTTTTCAATGAAAGGCCAGCGGATTATGCTTCTGGCCTTTTTTGAAGCTGATTTTCTAATTTAAAAGTACATTGCACGACATTTTCATTATTGAAAATCGGATGATAAATCTAAAAATCCCTCGTTAATTAAATTTAAATAAGTATTGCTATCTAACTTAGTGCAAGGATGTCTGGCCTCTTTATGCAGAAGCTGCCTCAATATATTCTTTTCTTCTCTATGTTTTATTAAATACGAGACGAACTGGAAGGCACTTGCATACAAGTGAGACCTTTGCGCTGAATCCCATTCATTTTCTAAAAAAGCTAAATCATCAATCTTTAAAGGGGCAGGGGAATTAAGAGTCTTACTATGGTTGAAAGAATACATATATACATTTCCTTCCATATGAAATTCGATTTTTTTAAAATAATCGGCTAAGCCTTCTGTTAACCAACGTGCACTATGACCAAAAAGGTAAAAATTAATAGCATGCACCAACTCATGAATAATAGTGTGCTCTAACTGTTGTTCGGTTCGATAAGCGGCAAAAGCAAAGTTACTATTTGTCAAAAACAACCCTTGGCTATTAGTGCTGTCTATCGATAATGTTGAAATCACATCGGAATAACTTTCAAGGCTAGGTAACAACACCAAATTCATGGTTATCGGTTCTTGTAGGGTTAAGCCAAACCATTTTTTATAAAGTAGAAGAATTAATTTTACTTTTTCATTGATTGTTTTATCAAAATTAATAGGTAGGTCAGAAGAAATAACCCTGATTGCTAATAGCTCATTAACTTGGTGTTTTTTGGTTTTTAATGGCATCTCATAACTATATAACGCTAATGTTTGCCTAATTTGTTCAATAAGGTCTTCATCAATTGTCGTATTACACTCAAAAACTTCTTTTAATGGAAAATTAGCAAGTGTTTGAGGTTTAACTGAAATGTTATTCGCTGTCTTACTTTTATCAGTGATTGGAAGTATTACTGATTCATACCTGACAGTTTTGGTAGGGAGGGATAAAATTTCCCTTTTCGTAACAGGGCTAGGAGCCTCTGAATTATTAAGGCTATTTTCTGGAAAAAGATTACTAGAGGCCAATACAAGCAATATAAATACTACAATCGCTATTTTTTTTATATGTTGATTTTTACGGCTCATATAACGGTCTAAAAATGAATTAGCCTTCATTACCTCGAAATATGTAGCATAACTGAGTTAGGTTATATCAGCCATTAAACAATGTGTTTTTATATACTTAATGAGAATAGAATATTATTAATTGCTCTAATTTAAAGCATAAATAGCACACCAATTTTAACATTATTGTTAATCCCTAAATTCACTCATTCACTCATTCACTCATTCACTCATTCAGTTGTTCAGGATAATAATCCTTATCCTGTTAAAACGTGCCCCCGCGCTAGAGATAGTATTACGCTTTTTTTAGTATAAGGCCCATGCACCAGTGTCATAAAATTATTATTTTAATTTTATTTTTAATCTATAGTCTGTATTATAAAAAAGTAAAAAAATCATTGATATATATACAAGGAATGTTGCTTGTGGTTAAGAATTTTACCTTTGTTTTTTCACTTTTAATGTCTTCAAGTCTAAGTTTTGCGGCAGAAACTTCTAAATTGAGTCTTGTCGAATCAACGTTTAACGAAAAATATAATTCGGATGTTCCCGTCAGCGGTCGTATTTTGTCAGGCTTTATGATGGATTCAGTGAATAAACAATCCAATATGTTTTTAGATATCCCTAATGAAACTGTTGGGATCATATGTTTACAAGTCCAATCTAAGGATGGTTCATACTTTTCATCTAACGAATACCAAATTACAGATAGCACTGTAAATGGTGCTATCTCACCTGATTACCCTACTAAATATGATGAAATAATAAAAACCTTTGATAACAATGAATTAGCTATGTTGAGTTTTCAAGGTTCGTGTAAACAAAAGAAGGTAAATAACTTACTTATCGCTTCTAGAGGAGCTGATTTGTTAACGACTAATGTTGTATTTTTTATAAACTCTGGACGAAGTGATGTGTTTTTAAACTTGAAAGATTTAAATGGAAAAAATAATACAATTCAGTGCTTCCGAATTAAGAATGGTAAACGCACCGCATATGATACCGAGTGTAAAGTATCGCTTGAAGAAATTAAAATAGCGAAAGGTAAAGTATCTATATTAAGACGAAAATCTGGGCGAATGTTTCCATCCATCAAGCTTAATATTAGGTTACAAAGTTAATGAAGAATTCTTTTTATTTGTCAGATCTTATGCTTAAAATTTCGTATTTAAGAAACTTTAAGCACAATAAATCCATAATGAAAATCTTTATATGTGCCTTTTTAGCCTTGTACGTTTACGTACTATTTATGCCTAGGGAAACTATTTATACGATAAGCGGTGAAACTGAGCACATGGAAGTAGAATTCGCTCAGGATATTATTAATGAATGGAACGTATCAAAAGCGCTTTTAGTTACTAATATATTGACGAATGATTCAATTAAATTACCTGATGATAGTTACCTTTTTGTTGATAACTTAACTAATGTTCAAATTTCGATAAATGAAGAAAGTGGGTCTGCTTATACATTGCTTTTAAGTTTGAATAATAAAAATGGTTCTATTGGTGTCATAGAGGCTCCCGATAAAGTTATTGAATTATCTTCATATGCAGAAATTAGTTTACCAATTACTAATTCATTTATATTGCCTTTCCACGGAAAAGTTTACCTTGGTAACGATGTTGGTCGAGGTGTTAATAATGTTTTACTTAATGGTAACGTTCGAATTATTGAAGAGCAATTATTAAAAGATGGCCGTTATATCGGAGGGGATTTCCCGTTAGATATTGGTGACAGGGTTGAGTTATTTGTAGATTCCCAGATGAGTGAAATATCAAAAGTAAAAGGTTTTATAAAAGTTACCGATAATAAATCTTATGAATTTATTGTTCATGGGGTGGGGGATATCGTTAAAGTTGAACGTTTAGGTAGTTCTGGCTATGAAATATCACCTTCTTTTTGGTTTCGAATCACAAATGACCCAATGGTTGCAGCGCTATCAAGTCTGATTGCAATATTGTTTTTATTAATGGAATTCTCCGCTCTACTTTTAAATTATATAGAAAAGAAATAATAATGAAAAAATTTAATCAATTACTACCTGCGGTCTGTTTTTATATCTTATTGTCAGGGGCTACTTTTGCGCAAGGGCTTACTCAAGTTCATATTGAGTCAGGTGAGATCGGGCAGGGATTTTTATTAAAACGTTTGAACCAATGTTATTTGATTTCCCCCTCTCATGTATTAGGCAATGCATTTTTTGCTAACATAACTACGGGCACTAAAAATCGCGAAATTGGCGAGGCTGAAAAGGTACAAGTATTTGGTTATGATTTAGCTATTTCAAATGTAAATGGGATCAGTACGGCTAATTGTGTGACAGATATCAACACATTTTATCCGCTAGATATGTTATTAAAAAGTGCATCATTATTAACCGTATCTACAATCAATGTAGATGGCTCTAAGTCTATTACCCCCGTGACTTTAATAGACCAAAATATAATAAATTTAAACGTTAAACCACGGTCTGAGCAATTACCTTTATATAAAGGTTTAAGTGGTAGTGTTGTCTTTTTAAAAGAAATTCCTGTAGGAATACTGCAATCAGTTAACGCAGAAACAGGAGAAGGCACTGTAATACGCTTTGACCGTGCGATGGAAGTTATAGCCCCTTTTTTTTCATCGACATTTTCACAAGTTAAGCCTGTTAAAGAAGCCGTTACTAAAGATAATATTCAATTTAATATTTCACATTGGAGCCATAAGCCAATTGATACCGAGCATAGGGTCTCCGCAATTCATGATAATAAAATAGACTCATATTGGTCGGCAAAACTCGATGGTAAACCGGTGAGTATTACCCTCGATTTTAATGAGTCAATAACGCTTGTAAATGGATTGTCATTGTTAAATGAAAGTGGCTTAAAGCAATCATTTCCTAGAGATATTAAAGTGTATTCAAATAGACGCGGGGAAGGTAAAAGAGGGTGGACAAGTATTTATTCAGGAACTTGGTCAAATACTAAAAATACTTTTTTATTGAAATTCCCCCCAGTAAAAGCAAAACGCATAAGAATCGAATTTCTTTCAAACTGGGGAGATACGAAACAGTTAAGTTTATCGGAATTAAGTATCTTTTAATTTTTAATAGACTTAAATTATACTGGCTTTAGTTTTAAACATAGCGCCACTGCAATTTACATTGCCTGCTAATTCAGATTGTTCATTTAATAGTAAAGTTCCTGAGCAATAGTAAGTGCCAAATGAAAGGGTTAACCCTGAAACATTTCCCGGTTTATTATAGCCAGCCTCTTTAGTACTGGCTGCAGTAAATTTTGCTGTTTTTTCATCATATTTATCCATGACAAGAGTTAAGCTGCCGCCAAACTTTTGATATGTTTTTTTATCTGCTTCTGTCGCAGCTTCGGGAAGAGTGAAGTAAAGCGTTAAACTGGCAATTTCATTTAATTTATTTCTTAATGCTATCGCTCTTACTGCATCATCGGCACTGTTAAAACCTGCTGAATAAGCTTGCTCTTTCATTGCGGTATCTGAAGATTTTAACATCATATCCATCGCGGCTAAGCGGGTACTCTGGTCAGGATCGTTGAGAAGGGCTTTAACTTCAGCCATTTCGGCAGAACGCTTTTTAATTTTTTCTGCCATTGACTCTGCTGATGCGCTACTCATTATAAATAGACTAGATAACGCTATTATACTTGGAATCAATTTTAGTGTATTTTTCATCTTTATTTCCTTAAGAAGTTATAGTTAGTCCTTCATTTTAGACTTGCTTTATACTAATAAATGTCTTTTTATTTTACAACTAAATGAATGATTTTTAGGTTTTTTATTGATAACTTACTTTATTCAATTGGTCATATTTAGCAATATCAAAATCTATGATGTTGGCATTACCATTGATGTCGACCAATACATTACTTTTACTTAAATCATCATGTTCGACACCCTTGCTTTTAGCATATTCAATAGCCGATGTTAGGGTTTGATTTACACGTACTCTCGCTTCTTCACTAGGACCTGAATTGAGAAACTCGAATAATGTCATGCCATTAATATATTCCATCATAATATTGGGCTCTTGATGGTTATCGTGGCCTATATCAATAAAACTGGCAATATGATGGTGGTCTAAATCAGCCAGTATTTGTGCTTCTTTTTTTATCATATTGAGTGCAGTGTTGCTTGAATCAGCCAAGGCAAAATATTTTATCGCTACAGTATGCTCAATTAATCCGTCAATACGTTTGGCTTGATAAACATCACTCATGCCACCTTGTCCGAGCAGTTTTGTAATCTTATATTTATTGTTAATAACTCGGCCAATGCGAGTATGACTTTCTTCATGCTCTGCTAAGGTTTGATACAAAGGTTCAATTAGGGCTGATACCTTAGTGTTACGATAAGTTAATAAGCTTGCTAGCTCCTCTGCAAGCTGTGGCTTTTTCTTGGCGAGGCGTTCTAATTGTTGCTTTTGCTCATCTAAAGGCAAAAAATTTAATTCACTAAACAGTTGATAAAGTTCGGACATAGTTAAGCTACAAGGTTCTTTTGATACCAAGCGTTAGCAAAATTTAAATCATTTTGCATCGTTCGCTGTGATACGTTGAATAGTTCGGCAAGTTGTTTGGTGTTTAAACCTGAAAATAAATGCAAGTTTATTGCCTCGGCGCATCGGGGGTGATCTTTTTCTAATTGCTTATTAATTAGCTGTAATTCATGTAAAAGCACACCCGAGTTATGATCTAATTCTGGCTCTTTAATTTCACTTGGTAAGGTGTTTTTTAACGCTTTAACACTTCTATAATGGTCATTTAAAATGTTATAAACCACTGTGGAAATGAGCTTTAAAACATCAAGTCTACTATCTAACTTACTGTCTTTTGGATCAAGAAGCTTAAGATAGGTTTTATTGACTAAATTTGTGGTTGAGTCTATGCATAACTGCAGATGAGATGCATTTGCAGTCTTCTCTTGTCGTTTTAGCTTTTGTTTGCGCACTTCATGTTTAAACTGCTGATAACACAATTCAAATAGCGTGTTATAGGCTGTTGTATCGCCTTGCTTCCATTGAATAAGTAATTCAGTAATTGGCAAGCCTGTGAGCTTTTCCATATCCATATGTCTGTTTTTATTTGAATTGTTATTTTTATGTTAACACGTGCTATTCAATGATCCTAGATGATGCCTCTCAATTCAATCAAAATATATAATTTTAGACTTTATCGATTTCTTATTGCGTTTTTAGTTAGTTACAACGTATCTATTCGCTTTTTAAATAAATGGCTAAGCTAGCCTCAGAACTTTAAAAAGAAGGTAATTTATAAATATGGAAAATCAACAAGTCGTTCGTTACAACAAAAGCAATGCTGTAAACCAACTTAAAGTGATGAATAAGTTAGGAGCTACTTTTTTTATACTCTTTATCCTTGGTGTTTTTTTACCCCTAGCTAATTTAGGTGGCTGGTCTAAAGAAACTTTTAACCTTTATACCCTTGCGGAGCCCATCATTCTAATTGTACTCGCAGTAAGTGGTTTTGTGGTTTATTTAACTGGCATCAGTCGTTTAACAGGGCGAGTAATATCCTTGCTGTTTGTGGTGCTTGTTTTAGGTTGGTTATTGTCACAGCTCTACGATATCTACGATTTAGCAAAAACTGCTAGAGAAATACGAGGCCGTGACTTTGAGTGGAAACACTTTGCACGTTCATTTAAAGAAATGATTAGCGTATTGCCTATTCGTGGCAGAGATCTTGTTTCTCCGGCAAGTTTTTTATTAGCCTTGTCATTTGTTGGTATTACAGCGTGTATCTTTTCACCACGTTATAAAGAAAACAAACAGCTTAAAGCGGCAATCCTAGGGAAGCCACTTGATGAAAATAATCATACTTCTATTGATGAGTCGCCAAGTATTCCAGACAACAAATCTTTACTTGTTGATAAGCTCAAAATTAGTTCGAGTGTTGTTATCACAAAAGTCATTAGCTGTCTTAAATATGCTTATCAAGTCATTAAGCCATTAGTTGATGCATTGTTAGATAAAGCGGCAGATATTATTTGTAAGCAGCAACCGAACTTAAAACGCAAGCAAGTAAAAATGGTATTGCTTGGGGGGATATTCATTCTGATTTATCTCATCATTCTTTAATTTTTAAACAATATATAACGAATAATAAATATTAAAAGGACAATTATATGAAATATTATAAATCACTTGTTTTAGTTGCTGTAACACTGTCATTGGCAGCTTGTGGCGGTATTAAAAGCCAAGAAGAAATAGCTAAAATGTCACCCGCTGATGTTGCGGTATTAGCTTGTAATGCTTATAAAAATATTGAATTAGAACAGCTTCAGCCGTTATTTACTGAAAAATCTTATAAGAGGCTTATTCGTAAAAGCAGTAAGAACGCAGATAAGTTGAGTGAATTTGTTCAAGACGCTAATTGTAGTGTAACAAAAACAGAAAACATTACTTATAAACGGCTTGATGCAACACGAGTTTCATTTGAGAAATTTAGTGCTATTAAAGTGTTTAAAGTCGATGGCCAATATCAAGTTGCAATGGAAGGATAAGTAAAATATGAAAAAAATAATAACATTTTCGGTTGTAGCTGTATTCGTATTGAGCGCTTGCGGCGATCCTAAAGATGAAGCAAGTGAAATTGCACAACAAGCTTGCATAGCAGGTAAAAATAGCGATATAGATGCTTTAAGTGGGCTGATGAACGATGAAATGTTTGAAATGAACAAAGCAATGCATGAAAACGCGGATCCGCTAATGAAAAACATAATAAAAATGCTTAATTGTGATTTAAAAAGTACTGAAGTATTAGAGGGGGGTGGTTTTGTCGTTAGCTTTAAGAAACACAACAGTTATGAAATTAAAGAAGTAGATGGTGATTTAAAAATTGTTGGTGAACAGTATTATTAAACTAAATCAGTTTTTCCTTATTTATTGGTAACTATTTGAAATTATGTTTGATTATTAATAGTTGCCCATTTATCATTGCCAACAATATTGGACTGGAACGCTCTAATAATGATAGGGACTTTCCACTTAAAGGATTTAAAAATGCTAAAGAAAATTGTGCGTTCAGCACTATGTATATCATTTCTGACAACCTCCTCATTTGTAACGAATGCCGTACCTGTAGATTACCCTTTACCTGTTAAACGAGAAAAAGTTAAAGTTTTTTTGACTTATGATGCTGGTGTTGATGAGTACTTTGAAAAAGAAAACTCCAGCTCTGTTGCCAAATTAAATCAAGTCATGGAAAAGGTTAATAGCATTTTTTTAGCGTCAGGGACAGGTGTAGAGTTTGACTGGCAGTTAATCCCATCTTCTAGTAACTTTCCTTTTGATGAAGTTAATTATAAAGCGGGAATTTATAACGTTATTTCTGAGCAGCAATGGTACAAAGATTCAGTACTGCATAATTTGTCAGATTTTCATATCGCAGTTTTTAGTCCTGAAGTTATACCAGAGTATGGTGGCAGCTGTATTATTGGTGTTGGCTATGATGAAGATGACTATGCTAATTTCAAATGGAAAAACCCGAATAGAACTTGTTGGGTTTCGGCATACAATATTGATAATGGTGTAGTATTGGCCCATGAAATGGCTCATTACTTAGGAGCTAAACATAACCGATACCAATTAGAAAATTACGAGAATCAACAAGCACTTCCTAATGCCATTCCTTATGGTTATGTATCAGTTGAAAATAGCTTTATCACTATGATGAGCTATACGGGTGAATGCGATGAAGCTAAGGTTAGCTGTGAAAAGATCCCATTATTTTCTAATCCTAATATTTTGCATAAAGGTGTTCCGATAGGAAAATCTGAACAAAGCGATGATGCTGCGAATGTTGCAAAAATGTTGGGCTATGGGGCGGTTGACCTTGTTAAATATGACTATTTACCCACCACAATATCAATTGAGAATACAGCCTCTCAAGTTACGCTTAATTGGCCTGATATAGCATCATCATATGTGATTAAAACAAATAGCAGAACAGGTGATAATCCACATGAGTATGCTGTTACAGAGTCGGTAATTAGTTTAGCACGCCCTTTGTTCGAGCTTGGTAATTATGATTGGCAGGGATATAAAGAAACCGGGACAGTTTATGCGGTTTACCTTAATAAAGATGTAGAACGATTAATTCCAATTGGCGAATTTGAATTGAGGGCACGTTTTGAGGATGCGCCTTATTATGAGCAAGGAAATGAGCGTCCGCCTGAAGACCAAATTACAGTACGAGATGGTCAGTTGGGTTTTGATAATACACTAGTAGCTTTACCTGTAAAAGGAGAGTCTGTTGATATTCAAGTTTCTGTAATGAATAGCACTGTAGAAAACTCAGACTTAATAGTGTTATCTGAATATGCTGAATGTATTAAAGAAAGACTTACCGAATATAATAATTGTGTAAATGTAAATACTGGATTTGCTGTTAGTGATAACCCTGAGCATTATGCGGGTCTAGACCCTATTTATGGTGATACGCAACCTGATTGGCTTCAGCAATTTTTTGATATCAGTATTTCTGGCTCTGGAAATATCAGAACATTAAGGCTTACCTCAAAAAAGGATATAGCTGAATGGCGTGATTATTTACAATATATTTTAGATGAATATGGCACAGGCCAAAATGATCGCAGAGATATTTTTATTCAACAACAAAGGTTGCCTTTAAGTCTTATCAGCATTGGTGACTCCTTTAGAACAGCTAATATAGATTACAAGCGTATATTTGGCAGTGCGGACTTGATGATTGATTTATCTCCTGTTTTTGATACCCCACCAGTTATTGCAACGGCTTTGCCAAACTTACAGGTAAAACTGTTGCAAAAAGAACAGGAGTCCGTTGTATTAGCTAAATCAAACCAGGAAGTTCAACTTGATTTATCTCTATCAGGGGGTAGCTTGTCTGCCTTTGATATAACAATAGAAAGCGCGCTTGAGTTTACACTTTTATCCCAAGGTGTCTTTGTTGCACAAATTAAAGATGTTGAAAGTGGAGAGTATACCGTTGATGTTTCAATGAGGGCTAAATCCTTATCTAAAAATAATAATAGCCGTAGCAGTACTCAGCAAAGCTCTGAAAAAAGTACCGAGCAAAATATTGTCGCATCTAAAAGCATTACCTTTACCATAGTAGATGAAGTACCTGTGTTGTCTGCTGAAACCGATACAGATAATGATGGTCTAACTGATATTATTGAGGGGTTTAGTGATAGTGACAATGATGGTTTTGTTGATTATTTAGATCCTTCAACACTAAGTAACCAACAGGCACCTATATCGAATGGACAAGTGATTGATATTCGAACTGCTACCTATGGCAATACTGGCATTGATAATACAGAGTTTCTGGTTTCAGCACGTTTGAAAAAGGTAAAACAGGGTTTAGTTAACAATCTTACTATGACTTTGAATGAGTTATTAACTTATCATCCGACTTCAACCTTTCCTAAAGAAAGTTACACTGCTTTTACCGAAGTGCTTGATGTTACGGTGCAAAGTGTAAGCCTAATGAATGATGTGAGAGTGACGTTTGAACTTCCTGAAGGGGAGTCGATTTCTGAAAATTCTGTTTTACTCGAATTTACTACAGCAAATGGCTGGATAGAAAGTAGTAAAGAAGTAAACAATCTTATTACCCTGTCCGCTACAAAAAGTGATGGACAATGTCCTGCAAAAAATGATGATACAGATTTTGAATTCGGGCTTAACAAGGGCAGTGATTGTATCTATTTATGGAGAGAAATAGATGAAAGTGATGCTGTTAGTACCTTTGAGTTTGGTCTACTTGTTTTAGCTCAGAAAATAGAGCAACAAACCAATACATCACCTGAAGTAACGGTTTCTAATGATTTAGACGTATTTGAAGGTGAGGCAGTTGCTTTAACCAGCAGTGGTACAGACGTAGATGCTGATGCCTTAGTTTATCGTTGGGCCCAAACTAGCGGCACACCGGTATCATTATCGGGCGGTGATACTACTGTAATAAGTTTTATTGCGCCAAATGTAACTAGCGACGAAACCTTAACATTTACTGCTTATGTTTCTGATAACCTTGTTGAAGTGAGTAAAACAGTAACTGTTGTGGTAAAAAACAAAACAGATGCAGTGGTAGCTCCTACAGTTGAGCCCCAGAAAGAATCAAGTTCAGGTGGTGGTTCATTCAGTTACTTATTAATCTTGATAGCGGGATTTCGATTCTTTAGAAAATAGTGTTATTTTTAAGTTGTTTAAGGCATTTCATTTTTTGAAATGCCTTTTTATTGGGGCAAGTATAAAGTTATTTTGATTACTCTTTTTAATCTTTTGAAAGAGCCTTATATAGTGGGCTGAAGGGAGAATACTGTTCTGGTTTGCTTGATCATTTTTTTCATAGGTAATAAAAGAAGGCTTACAACCCTTTATGGTAGAACAAGAAAAATTAGCGCTGAGTAGTCACAAGTAATTATTGGTCAATAATATTTATTCTTGTCGAGGTAGTGAATTATCTTGGTACAAAATATTCATGCTCATCTAAGAGCAATAACCGCCTTTAATAAAGCGGTTATTGGGCTTAAAAATCTAGTCAGTTATTAATGGTTGAGTTAATTTAAGACCGCTTCAAACGTTAGGAAAAGTCGACCACCTAGCGCATCAGCGAGTGCATAATCTGTGATTTCTTTTTCAAACAGGGCAATTAACATATAGCGACCTGCTTCTTCGGGTATAAAGCGAACCACACCTTTATCATCAGTTATTAACTTTATACTTTCTGGATCATTTCGGTAGCGAACACCTTCTCTGACTATTTCAATCTCAACACCAGACTGCGCTTTGCCATTAAAGCTAAATGAAAATACCGCTTCTTCATTTTGGGCAATGTCAGACGGATGCGTAACAGGTACAAAGTCTAAACCTTTTTCACTTGGATTGAAGTTTTTAGAGGGTGAGTTCAATGTAATGTAAGTAAGTACGGTGGCAGATGACTCATACGTTTTTACATCAGTCGCTCCCTTAGGTAACTTTTTAATACGTTGCGCCTTATTTACGTTACGTAGCCACTGCTCTTTGTCTTGTCCTTTTTCTTTGTAACTTGTCCAATAAGAGACGTCACCACCCATTTTTAGTTGGTAAGTACCGCTATCTTCTAAGTGAATATCAACGACACTTTTACGGTGACCTCTATAACTCGAACCAGGAAAAATTGATTTTCCTTTAGGCCCAGTTATTTTCATTTTCTCAGCGCCCAATGGTTTATCCACATTGAATGTTTCATTTGAGGCGGTAACATCTACCATGACCCATTCGCCTTTATCGTTAGATAAGTTGAAGTGGCTCGGTAAAATCCAGCGATTATGCGCTGAAGCTTGTGCTGTGATAAGCAAGATACTTGCACCTATGATGAGTTGTTTTAATTTCATTGCTATTCCTTAATAGTGAATGTTGAGTTGGATAATTCGGCGTTGGTCGCCAAGGTAAATGTTTGGTTAGTCCCATTTAGGCTGAATTTTTGTTTTGTCATTCCACGGCCGCCATTTTCACGGACAACTTCAATGTTTAAAATATAATCACCTTGGGGTAAATTATTTTTATCATCATCAAGCGCCATAAAGCTTAATTGATAATGCCCAGCAGCACGTGTAGCAGATGTTATTGCATCAACAAGTTCAGCGTCTTTACGACCAACCTTTCGCCACCAACGACGAATGTCTTTTAACCATTTACTGCCTTCGCGCCAAAGCACTAATGTTCTGACACTTTTACCTGAAGTATCTTCAAGCCAAACGGCAACATAAGGATTATGGTATTCCCCTTGCTGGGCCGGTAGTTTTAGCGTTATAGCTAGTTCGGTAGCTAATACTGAATTAATACTGCCAAGCCAAATAAAAAACATAATAAACAACTGTTTACTCATAAATACTCCTCAATTAAAAAATTTAAACCCAAATAAAATAAATGCTTAAAACCAATAAGCTAGACAAAATACTGACCCCAATAGTGCGATTAATACGACGTTGCGCCAGTGCTAAAATAAAACCGCTAAGGCTAAATACAATCATGAGAACGGCACTTAAATCGATAATGAATCGCCAAAAATCGCCACTATTTCTGCCTTTATGTAAATCATTAAATAAAGCCCAGTAGCCATAATCAGTTGTTTCTAAAAAGGCTTCGCCTGATGTTAAATCTATCGTTAAACTGCGGTAGGTACCTGGGCCCTTATCTGTTATAAACAGTTCATTTTCATCACGTTCAATGCTAATTCGATTACCATTTAGATGATTTTCATTGAGCAAAAACCTTAATAAATCACCTTTGTTTTTGGGGCGCAAAAATTTGGCGGGCGCGATAAAGTCAGCTTCAACAATGTTGGCATGATTATCATCAAACCACTCAGGGTGATTAAGTGTGATGCCTGTGACTGAAAAAAAGATCATCAGTGTTAGTAAAGCCATTGAAACGTACACATGAATGAGACGAGAGAAGGTTAATAATGAGCTATTAATGCGCATCTAACTTTCACTCTGGTTAACTAAACGTTGTAATGTTTGCACGTTTTCAATGAGCGTACTTTCATGAGGAGCGAAAGAAAGTGCCTGTTGCAAAAAATCGAGGGCTTTAGCATAACGCCCTAATGACATCATTAAATCTGCATGCTCTGTTAAGGCCGATAACCTAACTGTCTCTAGGTTGCTTGCTCTAAGTAATAACATTTGCGCTTGATGACTTTCTCCAAGCTCACGTTTTACTTGGGCAGCGGCCAATAATGCATCACCATTGATGCTGTTCTCATTTAAGGCGTTATCAAAAGCGGTTTCGGCAATAAGCCACTTCTCTTGTTGTTGAGATACTTTGCCTCTTAAGTAGAATAATTGGCTTGTATGCTCATTATTAAGAGAAGGGGGAAGCTTTATTTCATTTAACCAATTTTCGGCTTCAACTAATTGATGAACAGAAACTAAATATTCAATCGCATCTAGTACTAATTGTGGGTTGTTATGCTGCTGCCAAATTTGTTGATAGAGCTTAATTGCTCTGGAAATACTGCCATATTGCATTTGTAATTGGGCTGTTAAGGCAATGTTTTCAGGTCCAGTTTCTCCGAGCCTGATGGCTGTTTCAAGACTTGAAATAATGAGAGGATAATCTTTAGTTTGTGCTTTTTTCTGTAAAAAGGCGTTAGCGCGGTGCAACCACAAGCTTGATGAGTTGGGTTTGTTTGTCAGCATTTGTGATAGCAGGCTTAAAGCCGCATCGCTTTGTCCTGCTTGACTATAGGCATACAGTAATGATTGATTTAATTGCTGGTCATTAGGGCTAAATAACTTAGCTTGTTGATAAGCAACTACCGCGCTATGAAAGTTGTTTGATTGAATATATCCATAGCCTAAATAACTGTAGAGCTGAGCATCCTTGATCCCCAGCTGTAATGCTTTGCTTAAATGGCGATTAGCTTCTTTGTAATCTTGTTGCTTTAAATAAGCTAAGCCTAAACCGTGGTGGGCTTTACCGTAATCAGGGCGGTCTTTTATAGCTTGGCTAAAGTAACGTTTAGCGAGTGAGTACTTCTGTTGTTGCAAAGCTAACTGTGCAACTAAATACGCCATTGCACTACTTACTTGCTCGGCTTTTAATTGACTCTGTAACTTAATTGTCAATTCATCGAGCAGCGCTTCATATTGCTTTGCTTTAAGCATCTCGGTGATTAATGAGCCATATTGGCGTTCATTTTCATTTATTACTGGTTGAATACCCAGCTCGCTAGCAGAGATCTGCTGCAATAATAATTCAGGTTGTACTAACTTAATTTGTAATTCGGCTTGAACAAAGCCACTTGTAATAGACAATAAAAACACTACATATTTCATCATGATTCTTTCAACACTAATGGCCATATAAATTCTGCTTGTACACTTTCCCCTTGGCGCTGAGGCGCACTAAATCTTGCTTTTTGGGTTAACTTTCTTATGGCAAGGTTTAACTGGGGATACGGATTTTCTTTAATATTTTTTAAATGCACTTTGCCATTGATATCAATAACTACATGCAACTTAACGGTTAATTTTTTTACGCCAGACCTTTTCATTTGCGCTGTAAACTCAATATGTAAAGGTGTCATCAATTGAGGTTGTTGATCTAATTCATTTAGTGCAAAGCCACTTAAATCAAAGGCACTGAGACTGATATCAAAGTCAGGCGTTAAATTGTCAAGTTTGGGCGCGTCAAGTTTAGGTTTAGCTATTTTAATATTGGCTTTAGCAAGCGCTAAACTAGGGCCTTGTCCTTGGTGTCGTAAATCAAGCTGTAATGCTTGTTTCATCGACGTTTGGCTAACATTTTTCGGCGGTGGTGGCGGTGGTAATACCGCGACGAGATCAATCGGTTGTACCATCAATTGATCAGGCTCTGAAACGTCGCGTCTGTTATTGAGTATCAACAGTGCCATCAATAGGAAAATTGCTATTACAGATAAAAATATAAATTTTAGCTTTATCATGGAATGAGTGTCGCTAAATTAACACTGGTTGCACCGGCCAGTTTTGCTTGATCCATCACGGCGACTAAGGTTTTAGTTTTTGCGTTTTCATCAACTTGTAAAATGACCGGCATAATTTGTTGTGCGAGTAATTGACTGACTGTCGGTTTTACACCTGCAATACCAATATCTTGGCCGGCGTACATAACACGTTCGTCTTTGGTTATTGCGATTAATATGCTTTTTCTTTCCAAATCAGACGCACTCATTGCTTGCGGTTTTTTTACTTCAACCCCTGTTTCTTTTACAAAGACAGTCGTGACGATAAAAAAGATAAGCAGAATAAAGACCACATCAAGCAGGGGAGACAAGTCAATATGTTGTACTTTGTTGTCGAGTCGTTGTTGTAGATTAGGACGCATTACTCGCCTCCATTTTGTCGATTTTTGATTGTAAATTCCATAACATGATCATCGCAGGAATAGACACCAAAAGGCCGGCTTCAGTGGTAAGTAACGCTTTACCTATCGAGTCACTTATAGACATCGAAGCATTCTGACTAAGCACAGAAAAAGTATCGAGTAAGCCGATAATGGTCCCTAATAAGCCTAATAAAGGCAGTGCACTTGTCAGTACTTGCAACGGTTTTATCCAGCTCTTTACCCAAGGATAATTAATGTTTTTATGGCAATAGTAATACGCTTCAAAGATGAGGCTGTAACAGAATATAGCTAAGGCAATGATTAGCCATATGACCGTACCACCCACGACTAACTCTTTTGGTATTATGTCGCTAGAAATTAGCTCGTTAAGCAACATTGCTAACCTCATGCACTACTGAGCCTGTCGCTTTATCGCCTTGTGCTGGCTCGAAGGTTGATTCTTGACTCGAGTGCGATACTTTAACGGCGTATGATTCTAGTCCGGCCATATAATGCTGGCAACGACGCGACATAATGGCGTGTGCAACTAAAGAAGGAATAGCAACAATTAGCCCAAGCTCTGTTGTAACTAACGATTCTGAAATACCACCAGAAACAGCGTTTGCATCGCCCGCACCAAATAAGGTCATCAATTTAAAGGTTTGAATCATGCCACTTACTGTGCCCAACAAACCTAATAATGGCGCTATGGAGGCAGTAACTGCAATGGTACTTAAGCCTTTCTCAATCTTCATTTTGGTGTGCATTAATTGATCGAAAAGTAGGTCTTCACGCTCTTGATTCTTAAATTGCTGTGAAATAGTGAATAACTTATGCTGATGAGTACCCATTTTTTTATCACTGCACACGGTAATTGCGGGTAAGCGCATCAGGCTCACTGCCTTGATGATCGAGATGATAAAGGCGATTAAGGCGAAACATAAAATTGGGATCACCCAGATACCACCTTTTTGCAGATGTTCACTGATGCTTTCTTTGTTTTGACTTAGCACCACGCTACGATTATTTGTGGTATCAAACGCTAATAAACCTCGTTGGTTTTTTACTAAACGTTGTAATTCGAGTAGTTGTGATTCGTCATATGCCATGGCTAGTTGCCACTGCTTGCCAACTTTAGTGATTAAACCACCGGTGTTTTGGTCATTACTCAAAAATATATGGACCGGGCCAATAGTTAGCATTCTCCCATCCATCATCTTGCCGTTTTTTAGCGCAATATTAGCCGGAATGAAATGAGCGATAGTTGCTTGCTCTTCAATACGTAAACTTAACTCGTTCACGGATGCAACAGGGTTTACTGCGTCAATATCAGTGATTAAGTGTTTAAGGTAGTTATGTTGTTGCTGCCAATCTTGTAAGCGCTGCTGTAGTTTTTCTACACTCAGGTTTTGCTCATCTTTAATTCGTGTAACTAGTGCTCCTTCAATACTCAGCTCTTTTAGCTGAAACTCTTCTTTTGCTAATTGTTTCAGTAATTTTTTACGCTCACTGGCTATTTCTTTTATCTGTTGTTGATAGTGCTTATTAGCTTGTTTTACTTCTTGCACTAATTCGGCTTCAACGGTATTGATATCTGCCATCGATAGAAAGGGCAGTGTGATACCCACAATAAAAATAAACGACGAAATAGCATTCATTAGTTATTATCCAAGTAAATAGGTAAGTTTAATAACGGGCCTGGCATTTGATTTTTTGCGTAATTAATCGCTTGACGTATATTGCTGGCATATTGAGAGTCTTCTAACCAGAACCACTGATTGTTTTTTTGATAGCCAATCCCTGCACGGCTATTATCTTGGGTTACAAACCATGCTTGGTCATGACCTAAATACAATTGTATGGTCAATAAATCTTGTTCATTGATATTGATAACGCTTTGTTTTACTGAGATCAATTGACTGTTTTTAGTGAGGGTTTTCACGATGTTTGCAATACCTTGGTATTGAGCGGTTAACGCTGTTTTTGTCATTGCATCCTCTAACTCTGGTGCAAGTTGCTGTGTCAATTCGGAAGGAAGGCGGATCATTAATTGCTGTAATTGGTCAAGCAGATTAGGCAATGCTTGGCGATAAGAATTAATATTTTGTTCAATGATAGTTTGTTCTGTTAATATTTTTTCACGCGCTTGATTAACTTGGTTTTTTATATTTTCTGCACGACTAATTTTATCGCGTAAGTTGTTATTTTGGTGAGACAACAATGAAATGCGAAAGGTTAATTGTTGCTTTTCTTTCTGCCAGTTTTGAACAAGTTGATTTGCGGATTTATCAAGTGCAAGCCATTGCTTTGTTAATTGATCTACATTGTGCTGAGCTGCAGCGTAATGAGAGCAAATAACGAAAACGATTAGTGTATTAAATTGCACTACCATGCGAGATAATTTATTCATTGTTTTTACCAGTAAAAAAGTAAGTCATCGCTGTGCGGATTTTTAGTAAACCGATCGACAATGACTTACACTTATATTTAATAGAATGACTTGTTAAAAGAACTATTTAGTTAAAATTGGTAGCTAGCTGCTAATTTAAAGTTACGACCAACTTCATTGTCGTTGTACTCAGCATTTCCCCAATATAAGCCAAAGCTATTGTGGTTTTGGTAAGCTTTGTCGAAGATATTTTCAACAGCGAATTGAACCGATAAACCGGCAATTTCGGTTACTTGATAGTCAAGCCATGCATTACTTACGCCGTAGCCGTCCTTTTCAACAACGTCAGTAACAAGGCTACCAGAGTCAATATAGCTGTCGTCTAATTTGACACCACTAGAGAAGTTGCTATCCCAGCCAACTAATAGCTCATCGGTAACCTGGTAATCTAATCCGACTTTAACAACTTGAGTACCTGAATATAAATTGTCTGTAGTGTAATCGTCGTAGGAGTTTTCACCAGTGTTATAACTGTAGTTAATGTAAGCACTTATGCTTTGATGACTTACATTGAAACCAGCCTCAGCACCATTCATAGTTAAATCATAAATGTTGCGAGTTAGACTATTATTTTTGGTCGGGTGGTAATAGTTATCTATGGTGTAGTGATATAGATTGACGTACATACTTGCGCTATCTACCGACAGTACACTCTGCAAGTCTTGAATAATATTGAACTCTATATGGTTACCTGTTTCAGCTTTGGCTGTGTCAGATTCTTTCATACTCGGTTGAATTGATGTTGTTTCAGGTAAACCAGGGCCCTTAAATATTCGGCCATAACCTGCTTTTAATATCAGGTCTTCGTTTGCTTGCCAATTCACGGCTAATTTAGGAGATAATTCACTGAACGAACTATCATAAGTACCACCTAACTTATAAGAATCATAACGAACGCCAGGTACAATAGTTAAGTCGCCAAAGATTAATTCAGCTTGAACGTAAGCGCCAATTAATGACGATTCTGGCCCATTTTTAAAGGAGATATCTTCAGATGTTTTAGTACCATCGGCTAGGGTTGCTTGTTTTAATGCGGATGCTTCAATCGATTGCTCTGATTTGAAGGTTTCAATACCAGCCGTCCACGCTATATCACTAACGATAAAGGTATTACGTATGTTTAGACCAACTGTTTTATATAAGTAATCAATGTCAGGCTGTACGGAAACACCATCTTTGTGCCATTTTCCGGCACTGTCCCGGTACCAGTTATCGCCGCTGCTCGTACCCACTTCCATCTTCTTTTCATTTAAATAGGCATTAATTGATAAATCGAGTAGTGGATGGTCACTATTATTATGGTAAGCGAGGGTATAAGTATCACGGACATAACCGTTGTAAACCCCACCGCTATAACCAATGGCATCATCAAGTGATGTTACACCAGGTTTTTCACCAGAGTATGCTCTGTAGCCATTATCGTCATAACGTTGCGCAGAAAAATCTAGCTGTTCAGCATCACTGAAGTCATAAACTAGTTTGATTAAACCACTGGTTAATTCACTGTGTTTATTGACTATTGGATCTGAATTGGGTGTTTCTATGTCGCCAGATTCGTTCCAGTTTATAGAACCTAATGCACTTAATTCCTCTGTTAATTTACCGTAACCGCTAAAGTTCACTTGCCTAAATTCAGTGCCCGTATCCATAGCCGCGGATGTTGAAAAACCGAACTTTTGTTCTGGCGCTAATAAATCACGTGGGTCCATTGTTTCATATGAAATCGCACCAACATTTGCACCATAACCACTGAGTACTGACATGGCGCCTAATTCAACTGAAACCGATTTAAGCATCGAGGTATCAACCATTTGGTTACCACCATGGTGAAACATTTGCCCATCTTGACGTGCGCCATCAATAGTGACATTGGCAGCATGTTCTTCTACACCACGGATATAGGTTTTTTGGCTGTAGCGAACACTATTACTGACATTAACTGCGGCAGCTTGTTTAAAAACGCCTTTGATATCATTGATTTGGGTTTGCTTTAATTCTGCAGCTGATACCGTGATATCGGTCGTTTTTTTAGCGGTAACTTCGGTAGTGTCTAATTCTTGAATCTCTTTCGCTAAAACTTGGTTACTCAGGGTTGCAGCAATGAGTAATGATAAGTAACGTTTTTTCATTTTGAATGTGCCTTAAATAGGTGGTATTTCTAAATTGCGCGCATTCTAAATGATAATGATTATCAAATGCATCAAGGTTTACAATCTTTACAATTAGGTAACACTTTGATTGAGCCTTTATCACTTAGTTACCGATAATGTCTGAACAAACATTGATTTACTCCGCTAAAACTACTTGCAATAAGGTGTTATTAGGAATGATAATACGAATTATTTTTAATTGAGTGTTTATGCCATCAATACTTCTTGCAGATTCAAACTTGCAGCTATGCGATTACTTAGAAAATTTTTTATCTGGGGAGTCGTATCACGTCTATATAGCAAATGACGGTGAAAAGGTTATGGAAATCTTAAGTGAAGTAAGTATAGATATACTTTTGCTTGATGTGATGATACCCAAAATAAATGGATTGAAAATAGCGCAACGAGTATGTAAACGTTTTTCAACACCCATCTTAATGTTTTCAAGTAGGAGTGATGAAGCTTCAGTTATTGAATTTTTTAAAGCAGGTGCAGATCAATACTTACCCAAGCCTTTCAAAGACACTGAATTGTTAATGCGTATTCAGTCATTACTTAGGCGCGTATCGTTAGAACGAACACGATACAAATACAGCACACCCAGTGATGATTTTGAGGAGAACATTTCACGGTTACCCTTTACAAATACGGAAGCAGACATAGTAAATTACCTTATGAAAAATAAAGGTAAAGCTATTTCAAAGAAGGAATTACAGGTAAGTGTATTAAGACGTGATTTTTATGAGTTTGATAGAAATTTAGATATGCATATTAGTAATATCCGTAGGAAAATGACATTATCCGGTTATTCAAAAAGCGTAATTTCAACAGTAAGAAGTGAAGGGTATCGGTTTGAAATAAAACAATAATAGCCTTGATTATTACATCTCACAGAGAAGGTGCCTTCTAGAGCAAGAATATTAAAGTAAAAACTCCCAGTTTAAAACATATCCTCAGACATGCCTATCTAAATGCTAAAAGGTAATTAAATCGTTAACGAGTAAGCCCAATCTGAACTGTTCAAATTAATTGATAATACTAAACAGATGCTCGGGGTTATTCGATGGTATTTAAGTTTATACAATAGCTATATCATCAATTAGACGCAGATTTAGGGGAACATCATCAAGAGTAAATAAATCACTCACCACATCACCAGAACTGAATGGTCTTCATCAAGACTCAAATAGCCCACAGGTTTTATTTATTTTATATATAAAGGTAGCAATTATGACATCAGTAAAAAACAGCTGGAATAGCAGTATCAAGAATGGTGAATACCAACGTAAGGAATCTCAGTTTAGACATTGGATCACTGCTGATGGCAGCGCCGGCATAAGTGGAAGTGAAGGGTTTAAAGCCGAAGCGGACCGTTATCATTTATATGTATCGCTCGCTTGCCCTTGGGCGCATCGAACCTTAGTTTTCCGTCAATTAAAGGGACTGGAAGAGTTAATTACTGTGAGTGTAGTGCACCCAGATATGCATGCTCAAGGTTGGAGCTTTAGCCATGATGAAGAGTCTGCAAAGCTTTATGGTACAACAGGCGATGATTTATACGGTGATAAGTTTATTGGTGATAAATACCTAGCACAATATGCTGATTACAGCGGCGTTAATAGCGTACCTATTTTATGGGACAAGAAAAATAAAGTCATTGTCAATAATGAGTCATCTGAAATTATCCGCATGTTCAATAGTGCCTTTAATGATCTGACCGGAAATACAGTAGATTTTTATCCGAGGCATTTACACTCAAAAATTGACGAAATTAATGACTTGGTTTATCACAATATTAATAATGGTGTCTATAAAACAGGTTTTGCTACAACACAAAAAGCTTACGATGGTAATGTAAAATCATTATTCTCTGCGTTAGATAGTGTTGAAACAATACTTGCCAATAATAGGTATTTAACAGGTAGTACATTGACCGAAGCAGATTGGCGTTTATGGGTTACCTTAGTCCGTTTTGATTCGGTATATCATACGCACTTTAAATGTAACTTGCGGTTAATTGAGCAATACAGCAACATTTACAACTTTATGTTAGAGCTGTATCAAATGCCTAACATTGCTAACACGGTCAATGAAGCGCATATAAAACGTCATTATTATGCCAGCCATTTATCCATAAACTCTTACGGTATTGTACCTGTTTCACATAAACAAGATTGGACTGTAGCTCATCATAGGGATGAGCAATTTAGCCACTATGTCGAGAGTCAAATCACAAAGGAACTAACGGCTTAAAGTCATTGAAAAACGGCCATAACTAATGGCTGTTTTTCAATCGTTAGAAGTAGGGAACAAGCAGCTAGTTAAATTGCTATTGGTTAGATAATATTGAAATTAACTGTTTCAGACCTTTACCTTTGTTGGATATTTTCCACGCCATATATAAATCTTGTGCAGCGAGTTTTTCTTCTAATTCAACAACAACCAATTGGCCTGATTCAATATAGGATTGCACCATACTTCGGGGTAAATGACCTATACCTATGCCGGTAATAATAGCTGAAATTTTTTGAGCAATAGAGCTGACAAAAAAATGCTGACTTCCTTCAATGATGTTTATTGACCATGGAATCTCATGTTGTGATGAGTCATGAACAATAACACTGCGATATTTGCTCAGCTCGCTCGCCAAGATAGGCTTCTTTGAATTGAGCAATTCATGCGATTTAGCCGCTACTAATACACTCTCTAATGTCCCCGCTTTTATTGCTCTTATACCTTTTTGGCTCGGTACTGGTGCAGGAGCACCGATAACTAAATCTACTCTATCGTGAATTAATGCCTCCCAAGTACCATTCATTACTTCTTCTTTTACATCAACTTCAATATTCTCATGCTCAGCTAAAAATCGTTGTATCCCGGTAAATACGGGGTTTATTTCAACAATTGCGTCACAAGCAATACGTATTTTTGACTCCCAGCCATTAGCAATCGTTTGAGTTTGCTCTGATAGTGAATTAATGGCATGTAATACTTTTCGCCCTTCTGCTAACAAGTGCTTACCTGCTGGAGTCAGTACGGCACGCCTTCCTTGTCGCACAAAGATTGTCACGTTTAATTGCTCTTCGAGTTTTTGAACAATATATGACAGTGCTGAAGGTACTTTGTTTAATTGCTCTGCCGCAGCTGCATAACTACCACGGCATTCAATAGCATCTAACACCAGCAAAGCTTCAATACTTATAGGAGGAGGATTCATATTAGTGTTCTCTACATCTCATTGGAAGGATACTGTTCAAATTATTTGATTGAACTGAACAGATATTAGAGGTTATTCCATTGTACTTCAAATTATACAATAGCTACATAGTCAATTCACACAGATTAATAATACTTAAAGGCGAATATTATGAACATTAAAACAATCACTAGCAGCATCACAAAAACTGAAGAGTCTTTATCAGGATTAGTATTGCGAATAATTACAGGGCTTCTATTTATTGCTCACGGTGGACAAAAACTGTTTGCTTGGTTTGGTGGCTACGGATTAGAGGGCACAGGACAATGGATGGAATCTGTCGGGCTAGCTCCAGGCTACCTAATGGCGTTAATGGCAGGCAGTGCCGAGTTTTTTGGCGGATTATTATTAATTATTGGTTTTCTTACACGTCCAGCAAGCTTTGTTTTAGCGATTACTATGATTGTTGCCATATTTACCGTGCATATTGATAACGGTCTATTTATGAGTAATAACGGTGTTGAATTTGCTTTATCACTACTCACTATAACGGTAGCACTATTCATTCAAGGTGGCGGTAAACATTCAGTTGATGAGCAAATATACGCTTCACTAAGATAGCATTATGAGAGCGTAGGCCTGTCATGAGACAGGCATACACATTAATAAAATACCATAGAGCTATTTTGTCAATCAAGCTTAGCTGAGTCAGAGATCAACATACCGACAGATCGAGGAAAATATTATGTTAAAACATTATCCCTATAAAAGCCTAGGAAATGCTAACCATGGCTGGCTTAAATCTAAACATCATTTTAGTTTTGCGCATTATTATAATCCTACGCGTATGGGTTTTGGAAAATTACGTGTTGTGAATGATGACTGGGTTGAGTCGGGCACGGGATTTCCATCTCACCCGCACCGTAATATGGAAATTATCAGTTTTATTCGTTCAGGTGCTATCACACATAAAGATAGCACAGGCAATACAGGGTTAACTAAAACGGGTGAGGTTCAAGTGATGAGTGCAGGTACGGGTATTGTGCATTCAGAGTACAACCGCACTAAAGATCCGTTAACCTTTTATCAAATTTGGATTGAAACCAATAAACAAGACGTTGCCCCTCGTTGGGAAAGTAAAAAATTCCGTACCGAGCAATCGTCAGAGCTTACGTTATTGGCATCCGGTTATGATGAAGATAAAAGCAAAGCCCTTTTTATCAATCAAGAAGCACGCATCTATGGTGGAAAAGTTGCCAAGGGCAGCATCATAGAACATGATATTAAACACCAAGCTTATATTTTAGCATCGACCGGTATGTTTAAAGTAGAAGATGGCTTAGGTACAATCTCAGGAAAAAATTCTAACCAAGTTACAATGAACAAAGGTGATGGCTTGGAAGTTACGCAGTCGAACTCAATTACCTTAAGAGCATCGACCGATTGTGAGATCATTATTATTGATACAATTGAATAATAAGAGTCGTTCAATCGCCAAAATCCCAAAGGCTGGTATACCCGAGTGAGCTCATCGGGTATCCATTTACCTTATATTACTTTAAACCTATTCCCTAGCTTTCCAGATAAAACGGCACTAGGTTATTACCTAAATAACGGCTATATATTCATCTAGGCAATCGTAATTTTATGCTTAGGCTGTTCTTCTTTTATAACCGAGATAATAAGCGAGTAAGCTTTCCTTGGCAGCGACAAAGTTTTTTACTTTAATTATTTACTGATATCCAGTGTATAGTTAATGTAAAATACTCACAGAATAAATTACCTAGCAGGATATTGATAAGGCTACTATATGAAAGTTATAGCGTTTATTAGAGAGAAGAGAAAGAATTTTCAGCACCAAAATGATCAGTTTATTGCCAAAATAGAACCTAAATTTAAGAACTTATCAGACTTGTTCAATAACAAAATAACCATGCCTTTTAGAAATACCCTAAATAATCCTTGGTTCTCTCAATTTAGTCCGGTTGATACAGAAGAAAATAAGCCTGAGAAGGTATTAGTACAAGTACCTGAGGCAGAAAAAACCTATAACAGCCTGCTTGAAAAAATCGATACGGTCACTTTTGTGGGTGAATGGCACTCGGTTGAGCAAGAGTGCATTGATCAATTTGCAGAGGTCACAGGTGATAAACAGTGGATACACACTGATCCTATACGAGCAGCAAAAGAATCACCATTTAAAGCGACCATAGCACATGGATTTTTAACTTTATCATTAATCCCCAAGCTAACTAATTCAGTTGACCTGGATAATAATCCTTATCCAGAAGCCAAAATGGTTATTAATTTTGGTTTAAATCAAGTTCGTTTTCCTTATCCGGTTAAAGCAGGTACTCGCGTTAGAGCCAGTATTAAATTAGTTAATTTAGTGCCTATGAAGCGTAGTATCGAAGTGGTTAATGAAGTAAGTATTGAAGTTGAAAATAGTAA
>Ga0105354_1000427_pt1 | contig 26311 bp, 30 predicted proteins | sample GOMGulsemesocosm_FD_83658 | JGI IMG/M metagenome (GOLD analysis project Ga0105354, IMG submission 83658) | Methane-oxidizing microbial communities from mesocosms in the Gulf of Mexico - GOM9B Gulf of Mexico | ecosystem: Environmental > Aquatic > Marine > Cold seeps | place: USA: Gulf of America...
GTATATTTGCAGTCCTTAATTGCAGGCGTGGTGGAATTGGTAGACACGCTAGACTTAGGATCTAGTGCCGCGAGGTGTGAGAGTTCGAGTCTCTCCGCCTGTACTCTTGAAACCCTTGAAAACACTCGTTTTCGAGGGTTTCTCAATAAAAAGCGTGTCAAAAGCGTGTCAATTAGATTATTTAAGTTTTACAACTGATTATCAATCAGATGTAAAAAAAAAATGTCAAAACTTCAAAAAGCGAAAAAATTAATTTTCATAGATTACATACCCGCAGAACTTCACGAAAATAAAATATGGACAATAGTCTATTATGTTCTAAATCCATTTACAGAAACACTTGAAAGAAAGCGTAATAGAGTAAAACCTTTAAAAAGTATAAGCGATCGTAAGAGATTAGCAAAAAGGATGGTTACAGAAATAAACGACCGATTATTAAACGGTTGGAACCCTTTTTTAGAAAACACAAAAACAAAAGAATTTACTAAGTTATTTGATGTGTTTAATTTATACCTCAAACACATCACGATTGAATATAATGATGAAAATTTGAGGTTCGACACCTTCAGGACATACAAAAGCAGAATCAAAGTATTAATGGAATACCTTGAAAACAAGGATTGGAATAATAAGCTTTGTTACAAATTTGACGATAGTATAATTTCTGATTTTTTAGACCACCTTAGATATGACAAAAATAATAGCGCAAGGACTCGAGATAATTACATGACTTTTATAAACACGCTTTGTGTGTGGATGGTATCAAAAAAATACTTAGCTGTAAACTCATGTGAGAACTTTAAAAAGACCAACAGAAAAAGCAAAACAAGGATAATCATACCTAAAGAAGAAAGAATTAAAATATTTGAATACTACAAAACCACAAACATTAATTATTTAGTAATGTGTATGACTTGTTATTATTGTTTAGCTCGTAGAACTGAATTATCTAAAATAAAAGTAGGCGACGTAAATTTAAAAAACAACACATTGTATATTGAAGCTGCAGACTCAAAAAACAATAAATCTGCACATGTAACAATTCCTAAAGAATTAAGTGTTTTATTGAAAAATCACATTTTAAATTCAAAAGACTCAAACTATCTTTTTAGCGAAGATAATTACGCACCTGGGGAAACAAGATTTAAACCAAATAAATCAACTAGTAATTGGAAAAGAATGAGAAATAAAATAGGTATTGCATTTGAAATAAAATGGTATTCTTTAAAAGACTCTGGAATTACCGACTTAATTATGGCAGGAGTTCCTTTAATATCAGTCAGAGACCAAGCGAGACATCAAAATATTAAACAAACTGATGAATATACACCTCGAGGAATGAAAAAAGCTGATACACATATTCAAAACAGCGGAGTTAAATTCTAAAAAATAAAAAAACAAAGGATTTTGGATGTTTTTGTGTATTTGTGTATTTTTCCATGCAAACACTATGATTTACAATATGTTACAGCGATACACTTTATGCTACACTACCCGTACACTTTTAAATACACTTTTTAAAAGTTATGTTTTAAGAGGTAAATAGACTAAAAATCAACAGCACCAACAGTATATTAAAATAACTGTTGGTGCTGTTGGTAATACTGTTGGTGATTACATGCTAAAAAACCAACACCCTTATAAACAAAGGGATTAGGTGTATTGTTAACGTTATTGGTTGCTGTTGGTAACTGTGTTGGTGTTGTTGGTTTTTCTAAGCTAATAGGATATCAATTAATATATTTAGTTTATGTTCAAAAAAACATATTTCAGTGTAAATATTTGTAGTCGCTTAATTTAACTTAATTACTTATAAACGTTTAAAAACGAATAAATACTATCAAACCCTTTATATAATTGACTTCACCAATTCTATCTTGTTTTTTTTGTATATTGACGCTAACAATTATATAAACGTAATTACGTTTATATAATTGTTGGCAACCATAAGAGAATGAACGAAAACGAATACAAAGGAATTTTACATAAAGAAGTTAATAAGCTTTCAAATATCAACCCACGATTTCATAGGGTTTCGAGTATGTTGTTAGACCATATAATTATGACAATTATTATGGTTCTTCCTTGGGTTTTGTTAATAATTCTTATGGCCAGTGAAATTGTGATATTAAGTAATCAAATTATGAGTATTGCTTTCTTCTCTATTCTTTTCATTTATTTAAACAAAGACTTTTTTAATGCTAAAAGCCCTGCAAAAAGAATTTTAGGTTATCAAGTTATTAACCGAACAAATGGAAAACCTGCGACAGAATTACAATGCTTTATTCGGAATTTGACGATCTGTATTGCTTGGCCATTAGAAGTAATTGTCGGATTTATAAATCCCAAAAGACGAATTGGAGATTATATTGCAAACACTAAAGTTGTCATTTCAGAAAAAGAAAAATTAAAAAGTATATGGACCGACTTTAAAAGCACAACGCTGAAATTAAATTTTATCGGGATTGTAATAATTGGTGGGATTTACTTTTACGGATTAAGTCTATTCATGCCGAATATGAATTAAAAACGGTTGCCAACAACACCTATAAATAATACGGGTTCTGGTGTTTAATCCGAGAAGTAATTTTACCTTTACATAGTCGCCAAATCTTTTAATTTGGCTTTTATAAAACGACAAACTAAAAACAAAATCTAAAAGCTTATGGCTTGTGTCGACACGAAAATCCGCGGATTTTCTGCCCCGTACTATTCATAGCTAAACGTTAGCGATTATTTATGAAGAAACGGAACCATTAAATTAAATCTAACAACTTATTTATTGCGGGTTCCTTTAAATTAATAAATTATGAAAAATTGGAAAAAAACAAGCCTTCTTACAGCTATCATAATATTGGCTGTACTTGTTGGCACATTCTATGTCTTCAACATGACCGTTTCAATGTCCTCATCTAATATTGAATTTTCGCCCGGGCAGTCAATTACACAGATCAATTCGGAATATTCAGGTGAAAAACCAGAAAATATTATTGTTTTTATAGCGGACGGAATGGGCTTTAGCCATTTATCATTGGCATTGCTTACACAGCAATCCAGCAACACTCCTTCAGTCTGGCAAGAGTTTGATGTGAAGGGATGGCACGATGCAAGATCCGGGCAGGGCCCACTTACAGATTCAGAAGCTTCTGCAACTGCCATGGCTACTGGAACATCAACTTCGTTCGGTCATATTGGTCTTGATCGAGAAGGTAACTCCTTAAAAACTGTCTTTGAAGAAGCCTCAGATAATCAATATGCTACAGGAATTGTAACGGACTCTTACATTTGGGACGGGACACCTGCTGCATTTGTAGCGCATACCAAGAACGAAGATGATGCAAGAGATATATTGTCTCAAATTGCTTCAAGCGAATTGGATCTCATATTTGGAGAATTGGAAGATCTAGGTGAAGATAATGTTCCTGAGGAAGAAGAGACGGTTAAAATCTTAAGTAAACGATTTCAACTGCTTGATAAATCCTTAGCTCTTCCCAAAGGCGATTTCAAGGACAAGCCCATTGCCGCTATTTTTGCGGAAGATGAAGTTCAGGATATAAACTCTACTCCTACTCTTGCTCAACTTACTGATGTTGCTTTAACGTATCTATCATCTCAGGATAAACCTTTTGTCTTACTCGTGGAATGCGAGGAATTGGACTCGGCTTCTCATAAGAATGATTCCGATAGAGTTATACGTGGCTTAAAGTCCCTTCAGCAAACGCTTTCCTTGGTTATGAAATTTTCGAAATCACAAGGGCAAACACTGGTCTTATTCACTGCCGATCATGAAACCGGAGGACTTGCGGCAGTTGCTGACTTTGGGAAATACCCAAACCTGCAAATAAGATGGTCAACGAAAGATCATACAGCGGCCGTTGTACCGCTTTTCGCCGATGGCCCCGGCGCCGAACATTTTGCTAATGTACATCGCAACAGGGAAATTGGAAATCGACTTAAAAACCTGATATCTAAAAGTAAGGACTTGAACGAATGACCATAGATAATTGCAACATTAGTACTTAAAAATAAACAATCGCTAACAACGCCTATAGTTCATTGCGGCGGAATTTCCTTCTCGGAAATTCTTATCTTGCAATGATGGCTTGGTTATCTCGGAATAGTCCTCGCGGACGATTCCGCAACGAAACCATAGCCCAACCGTTGGCATTAATTAAAAATGACTGAATAATGAACTTACAATCAGGAAAAAACAGAATCACTTTTTTAAGTAATGGAAATAAAATAATTGGAAATTTATTTTGTCCTCCAAATTTTGACGAATTAAAAAAATATTCTGCTATAACAATAGCTGGACCATTAGGCTCTGTTAAAGAACAAGCAGCTGGAGTGTTTGCTCAAAAACTTTCTAAAAAAGGTTTTATAACTTTGGCTTTCGATTTTTCTACACAAGGAGAGAGTGAAGGAACGCCAAAAAACTATGATAATCCATTCAGAAAAGGAGAAGATATTCAAAATGCTATTAGTTTTTTAGGAACACTAAAAAGTGTAGATAAAGATAAAATTGTCGCATTGGGAATATGTGCAGGTGCTTCATACACAATGCACGGAATTGTAAGCGATAAAAGAGTAAAAGCCTTTGCTTCTGTTGTTGGTCATTTTTCATTAAGAGAGTTTACAGGTTACAATCCTATGATTACTGATGAAATAAGAGCTTATCTTTTACAGCAATCGAATGAGGCTCGACAAAGTTATTTTGAAACAGGAGTTGCAAGTCATTCAGGAATTATTTATCCCAAAGCAAAGACAAAAGAGGATTTACCATTCAGTGGTGATGATGCTAATGATATTTTTGATTATTACTATAATCGCGTAGAGGAATGTTGGCCAAATTTTAATTCATTAATGGCCACAATGTCCTACGAATCTCTTATTAAATCTCACACATTAGATTTGGCAAAAGACTTATCAATTCCTTATTTGGGAGTTACGGGAACAAAAGCCTTTTCTAAACCATATACAGAGAGATTTATTTCGGAAGTTCTGCACAATAACAAAAAAATGAAAATTATAGAGAATGCTAGACATATTCAATGTTATGATGTGAATGAATATGTAAATGAGGCTATAGATTATTTAAGTGAATTTTTTACAGAAAACCTAAATTGAAAAAAACATTTAAAATGATTGGAATTTCTATCGCTATAATAATTGGTTTATTAATAGTTACTATTACTCTATTTTTAAACTTGAGCCCTCAATTTGGAAAAGGTGCAACCAAGGAGCAAAAAATTGAATACGTAAAATCTGGTCATTACGAAAAGGGGAAATTTATCAACCAATCAAAAACTACAATAGATGCCAGTTATTGGAATCTGATTAAAGAAATGATAAAAGGTTCTCCAAATAGACAGCCACATCAAAAAATAACTGTAGAAAAAATTGACTCGACATCTATAGAAAATCATAATAAAAACATAACGCAATTAACTTGGTTTGGTCATTCTGCATTTTTACTACAAATTGACGGGAAAAACATCCTGCTAGACCCAATGCTGGGTGAAACACCTGCACCTCATCCTTTAATTGGGGCAAAACGTTATTCAAAAGAATTACCTATTGAAATCGAAAAACTACCCTTTATTGATGCCATTATTTTTTCGCACGACCACTACGACCATTTAGATTATGGTTCAATCCAAAAATTGAAAGATAAAGTTGGTCAATATTATACGCCATTGGGTGTTGGAAACCACTTGATAGAATGGGGAATATCTAAAGATAAAATTCACGAATTAAATTGGTGGGAAGAAATTGAACTTAATGGAATTAAATTGGCTTGTACTCCTGCTCGACATTTTTCAGGTAGAGGCCTCTTTGACAGAGCAACAACACTTTGGTGTTCTTGGGTTATTAAAGGAAAAAAGGATAATATTTATTTTGGTGGAGATAGTGGCTATGATACACACTTTAAAGAAATTGGAGACAAATATGGACCTTTTGACATATCATTAATGGAATGTGGTCAGTATGATGAGGAATGGAAAGTTATCCATATGATGCCAGAAGAAACAGTACAAGCCTCAATTGACTTAAAAAGTAAATTAGTACTACCAATACATTGGGCTGCATTTACAATGGCTTATCACGATTGGACTGACCCAATTGAACGAATAACAAAAAAGGCAAATGAAATGAACCTACCTATAACAACTCCAAAAATTGGAGAGGCTGTAATAATTGGAAACGAAACTTTCCCAATCGAAAAATGGTGGAAAAACTATATGTCAGAAAATAAAAACTAATGCCAACAACGTGTATAAAACATAGCTAATAAGTGCTAAACCAAAAGGTTTGTGCTTATTTGCAAAGACCGCCAAATTTTTAAATTTGGCTTTTAAGATTGATAAGTTAAAAACAAAATATAAAAATCCGACTCTGTGTTTATCCGAAAAGTTAGCATCTTTTTACACGCTACGTTTCATACACAAGACCGTTGTGTGGAATTTTAAAAGACGATAAACATTTATGAGAATACTGACCATATTAATCGGACTGACTTTTTTAACTTCATGTGACTGTTATCAGCGAATTAGTGGGACAGTTCTTGATAATGAAACAGGCAAACCCTTGAAAGGCGTAACGGTCTATAATAAAAATAAAGAGGGGAATAAAACAATCACTGATACAACAGGAAATTTTATATTATCAAATGTTTCCGGTGGTTTTCGTTGCCCCCCAATGACAATTATGGTTGAGAACACAAACTACAAAAAACAAGAATCAAGAATTCTCACTGGCGGAAAAAAAGTAATAAGACTTGAAAAAGAAAATACAATCCCATCTATTGATTCAGTCTACAACCCTAAACTCGGAAAGGCTAACGACTACGATTGGACAAAAATTAAAGAGTTTAAATTTTATGGCTTTAATAACCCAAATGACAAAAAAGACTCTAAATATCTTTTAGCTGATGAATCCAAAATCGAATCAATATTTAAAAATTTGAAAAAGTCAGATGGCTTCGTTCCAAAAGGAGCTTCTCGTTTCGTAACAATCATTTTTGACAATAAGAAACAATTAACTATTCAAATAATTTCTGGAGGAAACTTACCTTTTAGGGTAATCAAAAATAACAATTGGACTGACGAGTGGTATAGTTTTGGAGACATTACTGCATTAGAGTGGGTTAATTATATTAACAAATTGACTGAAGAAATAGCAAAATAAAACGCCACACAACACGGTATATAGCAAATAGGGCGTTCAGAGGCTTACGTAAGTTCAGTGCTATTTACAAACACCGCCAAATTTTTAATTTGGCTTTTAAAATGAATAAGTTAAAAACAAAATATAAAAATGTGGCTCAGAGTAGACTTGAAAATTTATCACTTTCTACTGCCCTACTTGCCATATACTAAACGTTGGGCAGCATAAAAAATATGATAGTATTAGGATGGATATTGGTTATAATAATTTCACTTATTCTTTTTGTCTATTTGTACTATTTCATACCTCTAAGGGGTAAAGAGCAAGGATTTGAGTATGTGAGTGTAAATGAAGACGGTAGTGTTTGGGAATTAACGCGGTCGGAAAGAGGGTATCTTACTGAAAAATTTGACCCTACAGATAGTGGCAGGCCATATATAAAAACAAGGGTTTATGGAAAATACCCTAGTTGCGGTATATCAGGGTTTATTCCTCGTAATAGAGTTCCTAGAAAAACAATCATAAATAAGATCGAACTAACAAATGAGAATTGGAGAAGATCTTGGTTATTTGCAATAAAAGATTTATCAAACTTAGAATACCAAAAAGCAAATTGGTTAAACCCTCTAAACACTAACCCATTCTATTCATTTACTGAATTTATGGGGTTATATTTCGAAGATTTAGATTTAACCAATGGTTATGAAAAACACATAAAAAACTCTAGACTCTCATTAGAAGAGTTTGAAATTATTTCAGATTGGCATCAATGCCTCTCAGAATACAAGTCACCAAATCATGATGATAATAATAGTAAGGCCATATTGGAAGATGACAGATGGCTCAATATTATTGAAAAAGGCTTAAAAACGATTGAATATTTAAAACCTATTGTTAATCGTTATGACCGAGGTCTATTGACTTAATGATAAAAACGCAGCCCAACAACACCTATAAATAATACGGTTTTGGCATATAAAATCTAAAGTTTGGGTATATTTACATATATCGCCAAATCTTTTAATTTGGCTTTTTTAAAACGATAAAATTAAAAACAAAACAAAAAGCTTATGGCTTGTGACGATACGAAAATCCGCGGTTTTTCTGCCCCGTACTATTCATAGCGAAACGTTAGCATAAATAATAATTAAACTACCTACTATGAAAATTATAATTTATTTTTTAACATTCTTTTTATTAACATCATGTTCGAAAGAGAATGATAAATACAGTGAAATTAATCTTAAAATGGAGAATGTTGAATTTATTGAAATTCAAAACCCTATAGATGATGTTTACATGTGGGGAATAAAAAAAGATACTATATACCCTAATGATAAAAATGAATTTTCATTTAGAAAAAAAATATCAAGACCGCAACATATAAATATCAATATAAATGGCGAAATAATATATTCTATTTTACAACCAAACAATAAATTAAGTATTTCATATAAAGATTCATCTTTTGTTTTTGAAGGTAAAAACAAAGCAGGAATAAAACTTTTAAATAATTTTAAAAGAACTTATTATAGCTTTAGTGAGGCAAAGAAATACAAAAAAGATTCTACGTCTAATCAAATCAAAAAAAGCATTAACAATCAAAAAGATAAAGAAATTCAACAACTAAACAATCTTATAAATGATAATGTAATAAATAAAGAATTAGCAGAAGTTTTAAAAGACGAAATAGATTATTATTACTCAAATAGGACATTAGAAATAATTAATGATAAACTGAGTAATACAACACAAAATAACGAAGATTTAAATAATTTATTCTTTGTAACAATAAAAAAACATCCATTAGATAATTTATACAAGTCAAGTAGTTGGAATGAATATGCAAATAGCATTCATATTCGAAAACCAATAACTGATTTAAAAAAACAAAATATTATCAATCAAGATTCATTACAAAATTGGTGGAAAAATGATAAACTACATGAATTCAAATACGACTTAATTGATAATGTTAAAAACAAATTTATAAAAGAAAAAATATCTGCTAATTATCTAAATTATTCATTAAAACAAAACAATTTTGAAAGGAGCTTAATAGATCTTTTTAAAAAATTCAAGGAAAGCTATCCGAATAGTAAATACACCAAATATTTAAAATCTGATGTAATAAAAATTGAAGATTATTACGAAAAGATTTCAAGAGAGATGCCTAACACAGTTAAATTTGTTGAAGAAAACAACATTTCTTCACTTGATGAACTTTTAAATATAATTAAAGGGGACAAATATTATGTTGATGTATGGGCAACATGGTGTGGACCTTGTAAAGAACAATTTAAGCATAACAATAAACTAAATAAGCTTTTAAAATCTAAAGGATATAAAAAACTATATATATCATTAGACAAGTCCGAAAACACCACCAAATGGAAAAAAGATATAAAATATTATGAACTTGATGGGGTGCATTTTCTTGCCAATCAAGATTTCTTTGTGCATTTTGCAAATAATTATTCATCGTATAAAGGTTCTGTTAGCATTCCTCAATATTTGATAATTAATGAAAAAGGTAACATATTAAAAAATAACGCTCCGAGACCTAGCCAATTAAAAGAATTATCAGAATTTTTAAATTAATAAAAACTTATGCTAACAACACCTATAAACAATACGGGAGTTGGTGTATAATCCGAGAAGTAAGTTTATATTTACATAGTCGCCAAACTTATAGTATTTATATTTTAAAACGACAAAGTTAAAAAAAAATTAAAAGCTTATGGCTTGCGCCAACACGAAAATCCGCGGATTTTCTGCCCCGAAATATTCATAGCTAAACGTTAGGCATTATTAAAAATGAGTAACTCAACTAAATATGGACTCTTAAATTCTATTGTTGGATTTTTAATAGGAATTCATCTTACGTTCAATTCGATTGGTGATGGTTATTGGATTTATATTATTGCCGCCCCTCTATCCGCTTTTTTTTGTGGTGCTTTTTTCTGGAACTTGGTAACAAGAAAATTTAAATTAAATGGAGAAGGAAGATCGTCGATTGTTGGTATTCTAACAGGTAGTATTTCTCATTATGTATGTTGGATTTTAATAAATTTTGGAATGAATATTTGCTATTGGATTTTTGACAATTGTAAAGATTCATTAGGTAGACCTCCTGCTCAAATATGGGAAATGTTATTTTATGGAATAGGTATGACTGGATGGAGTTTATTATTTTATGGATGGATAACAATCCCCAGTTCAATTGGAATAGCAATTTTTGTGGATAGATTTAATAAAAACAATGCCTAACAACACCTATAAAATAATACGGGTTATGGTGTTTAATCTTTAGGTTTGTGTATTTTTACTAATAACGCCAAATCTTTTAATTTGGCTTTTTTAAAACGACAAAATTAAAAACAAAATCTAAAAGCTCATGGCTTGTGTCGACACGAAAATCCGCGGATTTTCTGCCCCGCACTATTCATAGCGAAACGTTGTACAACATAACAAAGTAATATGGACAAATATTTATCTGAAACTATTAATAAGTTTATAATCCTCGATAACTCATTAACCCAGAAATATTATTCCTTTATCAAGAACTTAGTGATTACATCTACTGGATTGTTAACTGCAATAATATCGTTTACCACATCAAATAGTTTGTCTTTTATAAATGTTTGTTCTAGGAATATCACAATCGGATCTATCGGACTTGGAATCCTTCTATCTTCAATTATTCTGTATGGTGAAATACATGTTTTAAAGCTCTCTCAAGAATCTCTTCGTAAACATATAAATAAACTTTATCGCAAAGAGAATATTACTGAATATGTAATACAAACAGACCGACCAAAATTTTATACAGCAATTGAAATATTATGTTTTTTATCTTACTTTATTTTTATTGTTAGTATTATTATTTTTGGAATCACTCGAGTAAAATAAAAACGTTGTACAACAACATATAAAATGCATGCTTAAGTTTGGGTTATAATTTTCAAAGTAAGTGTATATTTACTCGTGGATTCCCTGCCGGGAATCCTGTCGGTCGACTTACGTCGCACGACACTTTATATAAACGTTGTAGCACATTACTAAAAACTAAATTTTGAATTATATGAATCAATCTGAAATCAAAAATAAATTAGTCTTTCTTCTCCTAGCATTTTTCATATTTAATTCCTGCGCTGAAAAAAGTCCAAGCACATCTATAAAAGACGAATCTGCAAACTTGGATAAAAAACTAAATCCAAAAGTGATTGAACTGATGGAAGAATTCAAAATAACAGGAGCTGGAATTGGATATATTGAAAATGGAGTTCTTGTCAAAACAGAATTTTACGGAGAACAAGAACCGAATATACCTGTTACAGATAGTACAATGTTCAACGTTGCTTCTGTTACAAAAGCAGTTACTTCAGAACTATTTCTGCGATTAGCAGCCAAAGGAGAAGTGAGTTTAGATGAACTCATATCGGATTATTATGTATATGCAGACATTATTGATGACCAAAGACACAAATTACTAACCCCAAGAATTATCCTAACACATCGAACAGGATTTAAAAATTGGCCATATGAATATGAAGATGGTAAATTAGCATTTGAAAATGACCCTGGAACGACATTCGGATATTCTGGTGTTGGGTTTTACATCTTAGCCAGATTTTTAGAAGAAAAAATGTCTTCAACATTTCCTCACTTAGTTGAAGAAAATATTTTCAAACCTTTGGAAATGAATAATTCGTCAATTGTTATCGAATCGTGGTTTGAGAACAAACGCCCAATTCCTGTAGATAATGAAGGGAAGTATATGAAACCATATGATTTAAATATTGGGTATTGGAATCCTGCCGATGAACTACATATTTCAGTTAAAGATTATTCAAAGTTTTTAATTAGTTCTATGCACAATGAAGGTTTAAATAATGAGTTAGTTTCTGAAAGAGAAAAAGTATTATCTAATTTAACAAACGACCCTATTTTTGGAACGGACGAAAGTACCAAAGATGTTTTCTATCCACCTTCTTATGGGTACGGGTTGGGTTGGATGGTTTTTGACTACGGTGATGGAAATAAAAACATACAACACGGTGGAAATGATAAAGGAGAAGCTGCTATGGGATACTTTCATACAAAATCAAAAAATGGCTTAATCATTTTTCTAAATGGTGGAAACGGGGCCTTTATGCTTCCTAAAATAGTAGAATTGTTGGATGAAGAACAAAAATACACATCAGTTTACAATTATATATTCGAAAAATTCTATTCTAATTAAACCAGTTTCCTTGTTTCCATATCGTTAAAACAATGCAGATCAGCGACTACTCAAAACTAATTGAAAAGCTACCAACCTTAGGTATCTTGATGTTTATTGGATTGTATATTTATTCATCCACACTTTATCCCGGTGGTTCTCAGGCAAATCTGAATACAATTGGCTTTGATTGGGTTAACAACTACTGGTGCAATTTATTGAATCTAAAAGCTATGAATGGTCTATCAAATCCTGCAAGACCATTTGCGATTTCAGGAATGATAATTCTATGCTTCAGCTTACTATTATTTTTTATACAGTTTTCAAAAAAACAGGCAAGCAATAAATTTTGGAAGATTACTATTCAAATATTTGGGATAATTTCTATGACCTTAGCCTCATTGATTTTCACAAAATATCACGATATATTGACAACGCTGTCAAGTATATTTGGAGTAATCGTAGTTATAGGAATAATTGGGGAAATCTATAAGAGTAAAATGACTTTTTACAAAATAAGTGGAATATTACTAATCGTTCTTTTAGCATTAAACAATTTTATTTACTACAGTAAACAATTTATTGAATTTTTACCATTGGTGCAAAAAATTACTTTTGGTTTCGTTCTAACTTGGATAATAGGATTGAATTACAAACTGACAAAGAAAAACGTGCTACAACAACGTGTATAAAACATAGCTAATAAGTGTTAAACCGAAAGATTGTACTTATTTATAAAGTTCCGCCAAATTTTTAATTTGGCTTTTAAAATAGAAAAGATAAAAACAAAATCTAAAAGCTCATGGCTTGTGAATAAAGAAGTTAAGCGGAGTCAGCATTGTTGGTTGCTGTCGACAACACTGTTGGTGATTGCTTAAAGTCTTTTTCTGTATACCCTTTAGGTATTCCCCAAATACCTCTTAGAGCTTTGAATTGTAATTTAGTTAGTCTTTTTTCCTTATCAGGCAGATTACAAGCTGCTTCAAACATATATCCCCTTTCTTTTTTCGTTAGCCTCCTAAAATATAAGGTATTTATCTCTTTTAAAGTTGGCGTATTTAGTATGTATTTTTCTTGAATTTGCTCATCTACTGCCTTACTGATAGCTTTCTCTATCATTTTGTAGTCGCTATCATAATGCCATTGATTTTCTGTATAATCACTATGCGTTTCCTTGAGTACTTCAATTATTATTTTATTAGTGTGTTCCATGGCTGTTGGTTACTGTTGGTAGTTGTTGCCAACAATGTTGGTTTGCTGTTGGTAATTACTCTATAAGAATACTAAATCCCCATAAACAAAGGGGTTGTAAACATATCTACTATGTACTGATACTTTTGGCAACGTTGTTGCCTTGTTGCTGCTTGTTGTTTAAATCATAGAAATACTGTTGCATTTCTTTAATTTTGTCATACACACCTATTGCTATTTTATTGGTGTCTAACGGATATATATTATCTCCTTTTTCTTCGGGAGTACTATTTATTGTTATTCCAATTTTGTAGCTCTCTGTTGCTGTTGCAAGCCTAATGGGGTATATTTTAATATCATTACGAATACACCACACTCTATGTAATTCTTCTATTTCCATGCCTAAAAACCTAAACCAACAGTGCTGGTATTAATATTGGCATTTTTAAAATGAAGCTCACGAGCTATTAATTGTTCTTCAGTAAAATTAACTTCTATATAAAAAACCTCTTGAGTCTTATTGTCAATAGTGAGGTTTCTACGCTGTTTCCCCTCGCTATCTACAGGTATTTTGTCTATGGGATTGAATTTATGTTCCTTAAGCTCACACCACGCTTTTAAGCTCTTTTTGAACTTGTTTGCATTTACGGGGTATTTCCCGATAAACTCTTTATAGTCGGTATACATATAAGGACGTGAGGTGTATTTGTTTAATTTATCCGATAACACATTGAAATAATTGTCTGCCCAATCAGAGAAATTTTCGCCAGCAACACGTAATAAATTACGTTTTACAACATTTTCCATAGGCGGTTCAATTTTCTCTTTTTGACCTAAATAAAATTGAATACATTGAGCTACAAAATTGTAAAAATCGTTCCAATCTTCCGTTGTAAAATCATCAAATAATAAGCCGTCAAAATCGTCTGAAACTTTTCTATGTTCTAAATATTCGCCATTAGTATTATAATGATAATAATCAGAAAACACAGTAAATAATAGCCTTCGCATAGTACTTCCGCTTAAATCCTTTAATTGAAAATTAGAGGTTGCCGCAATCTTTGGGCTGTCAACAAAAGGAAGCTCAAAGCTTGACTTGAAGAGTGGCCGAATGGTCATAGAACCAGTTACTCCAGAATAGAACATATCGAGTTTGAAAAAGAAACCCGCATCGTCAATAATTATAGCATCGGTTTTTTTACTTACATCAGCTAAATTGTGTTTATCCTCTAAAACCTCTTTTTTTCTTCCCTCGAGATACTTTACGGTTTTATACACTTTTTGTACTGCATCATTCCACATTATAGACTTACCACTACCTCCGTTACTGTCTTCTACATCACTAATCCTATTATCCATTCCAAAACAGAAATAGGAATTGTCTTTTGTTTTATGGCGGTGTAAGAAATACCCAAATGCATATATTTTATTAGTTAAATGTTGTTGTTGTTCCTGTTGTTGTTCAGTTGATAGATTAACTCCTTTTATATTAAATTGATTAGCCTTGAAATATTCGTTTTTAGCTTTTAAATCATCTTGAAAAGGTTTTTCTAAATCATCTCGCCAATGAACACGAGAGGTGTTTATCATATAATTAAAAAACTTGTTATCAGATTTAAGTACATCAATAGTACATTTTACAGGATCTTTGGTGTTTTCTTTTGGCAATACATTTATCTTAAAATGAGGTTCTTGTATTTTCACACTATGTTGAAGTATTTTGTCCTCCCAAACCATTTTTTTTGTGTCTGAAGTATTAATTTTTATAATTTCATTAGGTGCTATCTTCCATGAGCAATTTTCAAAAAACATATATTGGCTGTCTTTTGTGGCGTCCTTAAAATCAAGGTCAATAGGTTCTAACTGACTAAGTTGTTTTTCTGATAATTTAGTAGTGTCAAAAATTAAGTTTCGTAAATCTGTTGGCTTGTTGGTGCGCAGTAAAAACTTATTTATGTAGTCTTTCATTTCAACATGAGTAACCTTTTTCACTACATTATCAGTGATTTTCACGAACGAAAAACCATCTTTAGCGGTCAAATCATCTATTTTATAAAATCCTTGGTGTTTCAAGTAATGAAAGGCGTGAGCACTATTAAACTTGTATTTCCAAGTATCTTTTACTTTGTATGAATCCCAAAATTGAAAAGGCAACGCCGATTTAACCAGGTTATTAAATTGTTTGTTGATTTGTTTCGGCTCATTTTTACGATAATACTTAGTTATATAGTCTTTTGCATCTTTGCAAAAATTACCTCTATCATCTTTTAGCAACCTTAATTTTTCGGGAAGCCATATGTGTTTAATGTCTAAAAATTTATTTCCTAATTTAACAGCTTGTTTTATTCCCGACTCATCAATATCTGGTAAGTAACATATGTTTTTAGCATCCTTTTTTAATTCTTGGTACTCATTCCAATTTAAGTGCTCACTTTCACTATTGAACCAAATCAAAGTAACATCAAGCCCTAAACTAACAATATTTAATCCATCAGAACCACCCGAAACAACAATAACATTGTCGAGTTTAATATCTTCATCTTTCTTTTTCTCATCGTCATTGTTGTTTCGCTTTTCTAAAATTCGTTGTTTAACTAGATCTAGTCCAAAAATGAAACGTGTTGGTTTTTTGCCAAAGAATCTAAAGCGTGGTGCTTTATCCTCTTTTGAAGCAAATGGCTCATAGGTCTTGTGCCATGAATCATTGTCAAAACCATAAATAGGATAGTTTTCTGTTGGCTTTTTAGACAATTGGGTTAGTACTCCTGTAGTTTTATGTACGAAGTAGGTTATTACCTCTTCAATGTACTTGAAATTGTATTTATCACAATGAGCTTGAGTAACTTTTACGCCAATAGTTTTTAACGCTTTTTCGGGAATTTCATCAGCATATATAATTTTATAGTCGGTTACTGTTGCTTCTGTTGGTGCTGTTTTATATTCTACTGTTGGTTTGTGATTAGGCGGTGTAAAGTTAGCAATATTATAGTATAACGCCCATTTTTGGCAAGCTTCGGAAAAATCAATTCCCTCTTCTTTCATAGTTAAATCAATAGGGTTTAATGTTCCATTATCTCCCCAATCTTTAATACACCAAGCGTTTTGTTTTTCTGAAAACCAAAGGTTTGCCGAGGCTGTTTTGTCGCCGTCCCTAACCTTAAAATGACGATTAGTACCTACAACCTCAGAAGCTTTCGGAAAGTAACTTGTAATTATTTCTAAACCTTTATTTGAAACATCAAATATTTTTGATTTATCGTAAGCGTATGACATTGTTTTGGGTGATTATAGCAACCAACGCCAACAGAACTATAAAACTGTTGGCTGTTGTTGGCTACTGTTGGTTGCTATTGGTTAATTTGATTAATATTGTTGTGAATTGTTACCAACATTGTGGTTTACTGTTGGTATTCGCAACTATTAAAACCATTTTCTTTCAATAACAACGTGGCTTTCTGTTGGCTTTTTTTCAACATAGATTCTCCTTTTTTTATAATCTTTTGAATTTCAGAAGAGGACAATCCTTTTTTAATTTCGGCTAACTCAACTTTTAAGGAGCGAGTTTCTTTTTCAGATGCTTCTAAAATTTGATTTGCTAAATCATCAATTATTTTATCTTTTTCAGCACTTGATTCGGTTAATTCCTTAACAGATTCTTTTTCTAATAAATCATCCAATTTTAATTTTCGCTTATTCATTAATAAGGTTACTCGTCTTAGAGTATCATCGTTGAACTCATCGACAGTTAATTGTTTCTTTGTTAGAACCAAAGCACGATTATCAATATCCGAAATGTTTAATCCAATTGTTTTTTTCTTCTTAACTTCAAATAAATTAAATTGAAAAAAGTTGCGGGGTATTTCAAATCCTAGCATAATTTTAATTGTTTAGATGATTATTTAAAATGAATTTTTCAACAACCTTATGATTGTTAATCAACTTGTATTTTATCACTTTCTTTATTTGGGTTTTAAGAGCCTTAATTTCTTGTTTCTGTTTAGTTTCAATATTGAATAATAATTGAGTTCGTTCTTGAAGTTGTTTGTAAATTTCCGATTGAAACCCATCTAAAATTTCTTTTCTTTCAGATTTAGTATATAAATGTCGATTTTCTCTAAAAGCGACTACTTTTAAATAAACACTACTCATAACTTTAATTGTTTATATGGTTTAAGGAAAAATAATTATTAGCCATTGTCTGTGTGTTTATTGCGTGAAAAGAAGTTGTTTTTAGCGGTGTTTTAACCAGTGTAGTAATATGGGATTTATTTATCCGTTGATTTACATTATCGATTTCTTTTCGAAAAGAAGCTATTATGGATTTCTGCTCTTCTTTACTGTATTTATACCAGTCACTTTCAAACTTCATACTCTTGATGCTACTCATAACTCTAGTTTCTAAATAGTTTTTTTCGCTCCGCTGTTGCTTTTTCTTGCTTAACCTTTAATCGCTTGTATAATTTTTCAATTTCTTTAACATGTAACTTATTGGTTGTGTGATTGGTAAACATATACCTAATTGAATCCTCGGAATATGGCACACTATCTGCATTAAGAAAACCACGTTTATTGAAGTAAGTCAAGATTGTTTTTGCATACCCCCAACCAAAAACTTTTTTCATTGCTTTTTGCTCCGATTTTGAGAAATTATTTTTCATTATATTGCAATTATTTTTAATTACGTTTCGTTTACAAACTGTTTACGATTCTGTCACAAATATATACAAACATATTTGAATATTACAAACATATATGACTAAAACTACAAACTTTTTTGATAGATTGTCGGAACTATCTGATTTAAAAGGATTTAAAAACGTAAGAAGTTTAGCTTTAGACGGGTTAGGGTATAAATCTTATGAAAAACTAAATAGACTTAAGGACTCAAACAACAAACCAAGCATCAATATAATAGAAGACATTGCAAACTTGTTTGATGATGTTAGCTTAGATTGGTTAGTACTAGGGAAAGGAAATATAATAATAGACAACCAACAACAACCAACAGTAACCAACAGTAATACAGATTCTAAACTGGAAGATTTATTTGCAGACTACTTAGGTAGCCCTAAAGCTAAAAAAGTAATTAACCAATTAATAGCTGAGCATATGATAGGAATAAACTCTATGATTAAGCTGTTGGTGCTGAAAGACGAAATAACAAAAGAGTTAGATAGTGTTTTAGACGAAAATTTAAAAACACATAGTTAACTATATTCAAAAATGACTACTATAAAAGAAAGAGTGCTTTACCTTGCTGAAACACTAGAAGATAGTAAACAACTATTTTTTAAGAATGTTGGACTTAAATATAGCAACTTCACAGGTAAATCGAAAGAAAGCGATTTAAGTTCTAAGGCGGTAGCTGAAATTTTACTTTTTTACCCTATGGTTAATCCAAACTGGTTATTACTAAGTAAAGGAGACGTCATACTTGATAACCAACAACAACCACCAACAGTGTTGGTAACATAGATACTAAATTTGAAGATTTACTAGCAGAATGTTTAAATAACGATAAATTAAAACAAATATTTGATAGTATGATAAATAAACGTTTAAACCCTGTAGTAGATAAACTGGATGCTATAGACGCATATTTAGCACAACAGATATTAGATAATTTAAAGAAAGATGATGAAGAATGAAACAACAAATAAAGATATAGTGTTTTAGTTAGATATTAAAGTAAAAAGCAACTCGCTTTGCTCCTCTGTTACCCCTACATTGTCGTTCAATTCGTTTTCTATTCTCTGTACTAATTCTTTTAATTTGGTTTTGTAGGTTACTGAATTTATTTTATTTTTTGTTGCCTTTAGATTTTCAAATTCTAAAGCAATAGAGTTAGTTTTTGGGGTTATTATCATTAATTTTATTTTTAACCTAGACTGTTAATTTCTTCTTTTATTTGCTCTCTAATGTCTATCAAAATAATTTGACTTGTTAGTTTTCTACGTATTAAGTATAGTAGAAACGCAATAGCAATAATTATTATTGTTATGTAGGGTTTTTCAACTTCATCTTTATGAAAAATATCATCATTAAATAGTCCTATAATTTGAAAGATCATCATTGATATTGGTACAATTATAGAATGATACCACCAATGTTTACAAGTAGTAAACCAAATCATTAATAATAACAAAGGTGTAAGTTTAGATAGAAACGTCCAGAAGAAAACTTGAACGTTTTCAAAGTAGTGAGAATTAAAAACAAACATATCAGTTTCCCAAATTTTCACATTCGGGATTAACTGATATGCATAAAATAATAATGGGCTAAGCAGAATAGCTAATGCCAAAAAACTACCCGTTAGTAGGTATTTTAACTTTTGGTGGCTCGATGTCTCCCTCTCTATTTGTTGTGTTGTTTTCAATTTGATCTTTATTTTTTTCTTTTTCAAATTCATTAGGCGTATTCGATACACCTATCATCAATAATACTCCAGCAAATAATCCAAATACAATTTCTTTTAATGACATAATACTTATTTTTAAATGTTAATTTGTTTAAAAATAAGCTTTTAAAGTGTCCATTAAAAGGCTATGTAAAATTATTTGTCAGAGAATTTTCCCACTAAAATTTACACGTAAATTTTAGTCTTATTTATTAAGGTTACCAAAAGTAAAAAAACGTTACCCACTTTTTTTGTTAAATTTTCAAAAAACACAAAATACTTAGGTTAATTAATAGTGATTATGTTTTCGATAGGTATAGTTGAGTAATAATAATCAATTCCATCATAATACATAGTTTCATGTTCATCAATAACATCTAAAGTATCACTCCCTAGTGACATAGCTGCTTGTTTACCATATGCAGTAGAGTTATTTTGAGTAATAATACTGTCACGAACCAACACATGACGCTTGTCTAATACTATATAATCAAACATATTATAACTGTCAATTTTATCTCCAGAAACAATATAAAGTTTTCGAAATCCATTATACTTATATTCAAAATACCACTGACCACCCCTATATAAATCCTCGTTTCCGACATAAGAGATAGCTATCATACTAGTAATTAACGCAGTAAATAATACAGGGAGAATATACTTCATAAATAAAAAAATTAGACCTCCAAAAATAGAAAATAGCAATGCATTAATTTAAATATTTCCGCATGAAAAAATTAAAATACCAAGTTTTAACTACGAGCAAATCACTAAAAATAGTGATGCAAACCCATGGGTTAAGCTAATTTTCATGTAAAAACACTGATTTTCACACGAAAAGTGTATTGTGTATTTAAAGTGTAGCAAAAAGTGTATTTTTCTAAACCCTTATAAACACTGGGTTACCTCTCTTTTGCTACACTAATACACTTTTCTCTTAATTATAGTAATAAAAAAAAAGTATATATAATAAAGAGAAACGCCAATTTTTGTATTATTGCTTTGTTGTTGGTAAAAACCCATATTTAGCATAAATCATTACATAGTTATTTTTTTGTTTCGATTCTATTTTGGGGGTGTGGGGGAAGAATATATAAGAGAAAACCCCTTATGTAAAAAACACACTCCATAAGTAGCCGAGGTGAAAAGAATATAAGGTGTAAAATCTATTGATTTTACGGGTTACATTCTATAAACAACATAAGTTAAAATAAATTTAAAAACAGTGCTTAAACAGGCTTATTTGTGTTTTTTAGAGTGTAGTTAATCGAGAGGTTGTTTATAAAGCCAATGAGAATACAGTATTTAAGAGATTGGAGCGAGTCAAAAACGAGTCAAATAATAAGTAAATTTAATGGATTTGGTAAAATGTAATCCTTAGTGATCAGATAGTTAGGGTTTTATAATGGTCGGCGTATATTTCGAGTCTCTCCGCCTGTACAACATTAAAGAGTTAAAATGTATTTACGTTTTAACTCTTTTTTTATGCGCGAAATATTCGTTACTTTTATAAAGTATTTGCTTATATTTGCAGCAAATTCTTAAAAAAAATTAAAGAATGTCAATTAAAGATTTATATTCAAGCGGATTTGTTGCTAGAAACCAAGGTCATTTTGCTGCCATAGTTCGTGTAGCATTAAGCGATGGTAGAATTGTTGAAGAAGAGCAATTGTTTTTACAACGCTTAGCTAAAAAACTTAGTATAGGAGAAGTTGTTTATGCTGAAATTTTAGAAAACCCAACAAATTACCCAATAAATCCCCCTACTACTTATAACAGAAGGTTAGAACGTTTATTTGATTTGGTACGTATTGTATATGTTGATTTAGAAATTAAAGAAAAACAAATAGCAATGCTTGAACGTATTGGTGTAGGTTTAGGGTTTGCTCCTGCAAACGTTGAATTTATAGTTCAAAAAGCATTACAATTAATTAGAGAAGGGGTTTTAGATGTAGATACTTTTTCAGAAGAAATTAAAAACATGAACAGATAATTTTATTTTCTGTTTTATCATATTAAAAAACCACGCTATTCGCGTGGTTTTTTTTTGTTATTGAAACATCTTATTATAAATAGTATTATAGATACTATTTTAAATCCTCAAAATTATTTCGTAACTTATTAGACCTAAATCTTTTACACTAATACATTTTCAATAAAACTACAATGTATCGTAATCGTATTTTAACATTCCTCATTATACTTATTCCATGTATTTTACTTGGACAGGTTAACGGTTGTCCTGAAGTAAAGATCACAGATATTAGTGAAAACGAAACGATTTATATTGATTGTAATTCTCAAGATGGTTGCATTGATTTAGTAGCCAATTATCCAGAAACAGGTACTCCCACAAGTTATAGTATAGAACAAATTGATTATGCTCCTGAATTCCCTTTTTCAGGATTAGCAAACCCGATTAGTGTAAATATTGATGATGTTTGGTCAGATCCTAAAGTAATTCTTCCTTTTAATTTTTGTTTCTATAATCAAGAATACTCTCAAGCAGTAGTGAGTTCTAATGGTGCTATTTCTTTTGATATAGGAAACATCAACGATAACGGATTTACTGATGATGCCGATGAATGCCCTTGGGAGTTCAACTTAACTATTCCTAATCCTCAATTTCCAAGTACAGCAGAGCCTAAAAAAATATTAAATGCTATTTATGGTGTTTATCATGATATCGACCCCAGTTTTGGCGGACAAATAGGTTGGCAATTATTTGGAGATTACCCTTGTAGACGATTAGTCGTAAGCTATTACCAAGTTCCATTGTTTGACTGTGTATTTTTAAACTCCACATTTCAAATGGTCTTATATGAATCAACAAACATTATAGACATATACATCGAAAACAAATCTACATGTCCTAACTGGAATAACGGAAATAGTGTTTTAGGAATCCAGAATACCACAGGTACTCAAGGACTGTCTCCTTTTGGAAGAAACACAAGTAGCTGGACTACTCAAAACGAAGCATGGAGAATCACTCCTATCGGCCCATCTAACACACAAATAACATGGTATGATGATGTAAGTGGTGTTATACTAGCTACTAATCAAAATGAAATTACCGTTTGCCCTACAGTAGCACATAGTTACCGAGCAGAAGTATTGTATACACTTTGTGACGGAAGCACAATACTCTCTAGCGATACAACCACCGTTAAATATACAGATACTGTTTTTTCTGACCCTCCAATAGATTATGTCATCTGTGATAAAGATGGCGTAAAAGATGGAAACACAACTATTAATTTATCAATTTTTGATAGTGAACTAGTAACCGAATTAAATAGTATTAATCCATATGCAATCACTTATCACTTATCTCAACAAGATGCAATTGACAATGCTTTCTCAATCAATCCAGTAACTTCATTTATTAATATTGATAATCCTGAAATAGTTTTTGGAAGAATTGAAGATACCAGTTTAAGCTGTGTCGTAATTAAAGAAATTCACATTACTGTTTCTACTGGGCCTACTAATTTTGATGCAAATGTTGTTTCAGAAACTTTTGCTGATGTCCATCAAATTTTAGCTACAGCAACAGGAGTTGATCAATATTTATTTAGTTTAGATGATGGTGAATTTCAAACCAGTGGATTTTTTGACAATGTAAGTGCTGGTTTGCATACAATTGTAATTACAGACAGTAATTCTTGTTTTAAAGAGATCATAGAGCTTGTGATTATCGATTACCCCAAATTCTTTACCCCGAACGGAGATGGCATTAATGATTGTTGGAATATTAGTCATGTAGAAGAACTTGTATTTGCCAATATTACCATCTTTGATCGTTACGGTAAAGAGTTGATACAATTTGATCAAAATAGTAAAGGTTGGGATGGATTATACAAAGGAAATCCATTGCCCGCAAATGACTATTGGTTTAAAGTTTTGTATTCTGAAAAGAAACCTAAAGGAGTACAACGAGAGTTTATTGCTCATTTTTCTATCAAGAGGTAAGGTTGTTTTTATATTTCACTCATTAGAATAACATTTAACAAAACTAACTCCCCCCCAATAAAATAACTCAAAAACTGTTAATCATCAACTTTTTCCTTTGTACTATTCACTACTAGGTAAAAACCCTCGTTTTTATTACTCCGTAACTCTACTCTCAAACAAACTCTCATTTAATAAGACCTTTGGACAACCAAAATAGCGGGATCCGAAAAGCTTTACAATAGAGTAGGAAAAAAACTAATCAATACAGAATTATGGAAACTACAACAGTACCAGTGGCAGAAACACAAGCCATCATGAATGAATTAAAAAAACAAGCTAATGCAATTTTATCAAGTGCCAGTGGTGTAAACCTAGAAGGTTTTCACGTAGGAAGTACTGGTAACTTTCCATATACATGGCAAGATCCCTCTAACTTAAAATTCAATCAAAAAACTTACGATTGGATTAAGTCTGCTTTAGAAGCAAGAAAAGCTGGAGATGATGTTACTTTAAAAGGAGTATTTACTAATGAATACTTAGAGGCTATTACAGATATTAGCTATAGTTTATCTAGCGCTGACAAAGTAAAATTAAACAAAATTAATGCAGATACAACTCAACAACAAGGAGCTGTATTATCTTCTTGGCAAGCTGCTTATGGATCGTTACCAACTCCTGGAGCCGGAAGTACGGTTATTGACGAAATCACTACAGTTATTAGAACTAAATGGGCTACAGATCCAGCTACAACTTTAGCTCAAATGCAAAATTCTAGAGACTTGACAGCTCTTTTAGGGAATGCTCCGGCTTCAGCTATGACTATTATTCCTGTATTTGCAAACTATCTAAATGCTATCGGTAGTGGTATATCTTTAATAGATTCAGTAACATTATACGGAGGTATTATTTCTGATTTAAAAAATGCCATCAACAACCCATCTGCTACTAATGGAGGAATATTGACTAATAAAAGTGGTGCAAATTACATTCCAGATTATCCAGTTGCTACTCAAAATAGTGATATTTTAAATGGTTTAAAAGATACTGGAAATGCTATTAAACTAAACATGAGTGTTAGTAAGTATAGCAGTAGTGAAGTAAAAGTTTCTGTTAGTGGAAGTACAGGTTTCAATATCCCTGTCTTAGATTTCTTTTCTTTAGGCGGAAGTGGAAGTGCTAGTTATTTTAAAGACACCTTAGTTCAAAAATCTAGTAACATAGAAATTGACATGGAGTTTACTGGAGTAACTATGGTAGAATTTGGACCTAAAGAGTATGACATCTCTAGCCGTTTAGGTTGGATGTATGCTGATCCTATTGCAAAAGCTATTGCAAATGAAGGTAAAGATGTATCTGGATATAAATTTTCTCCAGCTTCACAAATAGACTTTTCTAAAAATGGCCCATTCGGATATCTTTCTGCAGTAGGAATAAGTAATTACCCTACTATCAAAATTACAGCAACTAGTTCTGATTACGAATCAATAAAAACTTCTTTTGAACAAGAAAGTAGTTGGAAAGTAAGCTTCTTAGGCATTCCTTTAGGAAGCGCTTCACAATCATATTCTAAAACTACTGTTAACACAGATAGTTCTACAGGATCAGTAAGTATTACTTTATCTCCTCCAGCAGAATTTGTTGCAGGTACAGCTATAGATTCAGTTGGTTTTGTACTAGGTGTTCAAGCAGAATACCCAGCATCTTAATCATTTATTAAAACTATACAGGCTGAAAATTTTCAGCCTGTATTTATATAAAAAAAATATTATGAATTTAAGATTACTACACGGAGGCGCTTACATTTCGGATATTAATTCCTTAAGAAATACTATACGTGCCAATGCAGTCCCAGCCTTTGAAGAAAACATCACTATTATTCATCCGTATGGGGCACAAATTACCTTACACATAAACCTAGCATATCAAGCTAATTCTACTCTAGCACCTGCTGCTAGTTCACTTTATATCGTTGGTTTTACCAATAATACAGGACAACGGTTTAATTTAAACATTATTCCTTTCCCATTTCCTGCTGCACAAGCAGGGGCCATTCAATTACCGCAGGACGGCTCATATTTAAGCTTAGGCTATAACAATGGCTTTGCTAATATTAATTTCGCTAATTTACAAAATTCTATTGCTACTGTAGCTGGCGTTCCTAATATTCAAGGATTTGGTATTGTTCAAAGACGTGCGTTAGCTGACCTTATTATTGTTTCTAGTGAGGCCATCAGATTTTCTGAAGTGACTAACGGGGTTAATAATATTTTAGGAAATGGAAATAATTTTTTACCTAATTGGCAATTAATTCATAACTGGGGCGGACATATACTAGGTAGTAATTAAATTTAAACTTCTATTTTATATAACAA
>Ga0105354_1000429_pt1 | contig 26289 bp, 20 predicted proteins | sample GOMGulsemesocosm_FD_83658 | JGI IMG/M metagenome (GOLD analysis project Ga0105354, IMG submission 83658) | Methane-oxidizing microbial communities from mesocosms in the Gulf of Mexico - GOM9B Gulf of Mexico | ecosystem: Environmental > Aquatic > Marine > Cold seeps | place: USA: Gulf of America...
AAACACAGGTAGACCAAGGTGAGTTTGACCACCTTTACCAGGTGTTACACCACCAACCATTTTTGTACCGTAAGCAATTGCTTGCTCAGAGTGGAAAGTACCTTGACCGCCAGTAAAACCTTGGCAAATTACTTTAGTATCTTTGTTAATTAGAACAGACATTATTTGCCCTCCGCAGCTTTAACAACTTGAACAGCCGCGTCTTTAAGACTAGAAGCCGCAATAATATCAAGATCAGATTTCGCTAGTACTTCACGACCTAGCTCAGCATTTGTACCTTCAAGACGTACAACAACAGGCACTTGAACACCTACTTCTTTAACCGCACCAATAATACCTTCAGCGATCATATCGCAACGTACGATACCACCAAAGATGTTAACCAATACCGCTTTAACATTGTCATCAGAAAGGATGATTTTGAATGCTTCAGATACACGTTCTTTAGTTGCACCGCCACCAACGTCAAGGAAGTTAGCCGGTTTGCCACCGTGTAGATTTACAATGTCCATAGTACCCATTGCAAGACCTGCACCGTTCACCATGCAACCAACGTTACCATCTAGTGCAACATAGTTAAGCTCGAAAGAGGCAGCATGTGCTTCACGAGCATCTTCTTGAGATGGATCGTGGAACTCTTGCATTTTCTTCTGACGGTAAACCGCATTGCTATCAATATTGATTTTACCATCTAGGCAGTGAATATTGCCTTCATCAGTGATAACCAATGGATTGATTTCAAGTAGTGCAAAATCAAAGTCATGGAACATTTGAGACAAGCCCATGAACACTTTAGTGAACTGCTTGATTTGAGCAGGTGTTAGGCCCAATTTAAACGCTAGCTCACGTGCTTGGTAAGGCTGCGCGCCCACTAGAGGATCAATGATTGCTTTATGAATCAAATGAGGTGTTTCTTCTGCAACGGTCTCAATATCAACACCGCCTTCAGTAGAAGCCATGAAAACAACGCGACGTGTCGCACGGTCAACAACAGCACCTAGGTACAGTTCGTTAGCAATGTCAGTGCAAGACTCAACAAGGATTTTTGCTACTGGCTGACCATTTTCATCAGTTTGGTAAGTCACTAGGTTCTTACCAATCCAATGCTGTACAAATTCTGCAATTTCGTCATGGGATTTAACAAGCTTAACACCACCTGCTTTACCACGTCCGCCTGCATGTACTTGAGCCTTAACAACCCACATGTCGCCGCCGATTTTCTTAGCCGCTTCTACCGCCTCTTCTGGCGTTTCACATGCATACCCTGTAGATACTGGCAGGCCGTATTCAGCAAAAAGCTGTTTTGCCTGATATTCGTGTAGGTTCATTTGTTTTTCCGCTCATCTTGTAATGATTGATATAAGCTCTGTCGAATCGACAGAATATGTCGGCACCTGCGTTCATCAGTCACAGGGCCAACAAATCGAATTTTTTAACGTATTACTTACGTTTTTTACGGTTTGCAATATGAATAGCATGGCCATCAACTGCAAGTGCCGCTTCATGCACTGCTTCACTCACTGTTGGGTGAGCAAAAACAGTCAAAGCAATGTCTTCTGCTGTTGAGCCGAATTCCATTGCAATAACAGCTTGAGCGATCAAATCTGCCGCTTGACCACCAATAATATGGCAACCTAGAATGCGATCAGTTTCTTCATCAGCAATGATTTTAACAAAACCATCAGTGTCATTAGCTGCCATAGCACGACCAGACGCTGCAAATGGGAATTTACCCACTTTAAAATTAACGCCTGCTGCTTTTAGTTCCTGTTCGTTTTTACCAACCCAAGCTAGTTCTGGGTGAGTATAGATAACAGAAGGTATGCAGTCATAGTTCATTTGCGCTTTATGGCCTGCAATAATATCTGCAACCATCACACCTTCTTCAGATGCTTTGTGAGCCAACATAGGACCACGAACGATATCACCAATAGCGAAGACACCCGGTACCGATGTGCGGCACTGGTCATCAACAAAAACAAAACCGCGCTCATCTAACTTAACGCCAGAGTCAGCAGCCAAGCAACCATCAGTGAATGGCTTACGACCAACAGCAACAATGAGTTTATCAAATGTTTGCTTTTGCTCTTCGCCTTTCGCATTAAGGAAAGTTACTTCAACTTCTTCACCCTTAATTTCACTGCCGGTAACACGTGCGCCAACACGGATATCCAAGTGTTGTTTCTTAAAGATTTTAGCAGCTTCTTTAGCGATATCTTTATCACAAACATTTAGGAACTGATCTTGTGCTTCAAGCACAACCACTTCAGAACCCAAACGAGCCCATACAGAACCCAATTCAAGCCCGATAACACCCGCTCCAATAACACCTAAGCGCTTAGGAATGTCACGGAAGTCCAATGCACCTTCATTATCAACGATAATATCGCCAGTACGTGGTGCAGGTGGAATATTCACTGGCACAGAACCCGTTGCCAAAATAACGTTATCAGCATCAAGAACAGTGACTGTGCCATCATGAGCGGTGAACTCAACTTTTTTGCCGGCAAGTACTTTACCCATACCTTCAAAGCTAGTAACGCCATTTGCTTTGAAAAGACCCGTAATACCACTTGTCAATTGATCTACAATCTTATCTTTACGATCAACCATGGCATTTACATCCATGCTTACATCGCCAACTGAGATACCATGCACGCCGTATGATTCTTTTGCATCATGATATTTATGAGAAGAGTCTAACAAGGCTTTTGAAGGGATACAGCCTACATTTAGACAAGTACCACCAAGTCTTGGTTTATTGTCTTTATCTAACCACTTTTCAATACAAGCTGTTTTAAGGCCCATTTGAGCAGCACGGATAGCAGCAACGTAACCACCAGGGCCGCCACCAATTACAATAACATCAAATTTTTCAGACATAAGGGTTTCCATTTCTCGGTCAATACGGACACAACCACTTCTAGCTTATAGAAGAATCGTGCCTCATGTTGTAATTAACCCGACCCAGGGTAAGGGCCGAGCTTTTGATTTTTCTGAGTTAAACTTCAAGCAACAAACGTGCTGGATCTTCTAACAAATCTTTTACTTTCACAAGGAATTGAACGGCTTCTTTACCATCAATCATGCGGTGATCGTAAGATAGAGCCAAGTACATCATAGGTCTGATAACAACCTGACCATTAACAGCCATTGGTCGATCTTGGATTTTATGCATACCCAAGATAGCCGTTTGAGGTGGATTCAAGATAGGCGTCGACATCAAGGATCCAAAAGTACCACCATTAGTAATAGTGAATGTACCACCTTGCATATCATCAAGACCTAATTTGCCATCACGACCGCGAATAGCATAATCCATGATACCACTTTCAATATCAGCAAGACCCATTGAATCTGTATTACGCAATACAGGCACCATCAAGCCACGACTCGTTGATACTGCAACACCAATATCTTGGTAACCATGATAAACCATGTCATTACCATCGATAGAAGCATTTACCGCAGGGAAAGCTTTAAGAGATTCAGTCACGGCTTTCACGAAGAAAGACATGAAACCTAGCTTAGTACCATTGTGAGTTTTAAGGAATAAATCCTTATACTTCTTACGAAGCTCCATCACAGGACCCATATCAACTTCGTTATAGGTTGTTAGCATGGCAGCGGTTTGCTGAGCTTCAACCAAACGTTTTGCAATCGTTGCACGCAGGCGCGTCATAGGAACGCGCTTCTCAACACGACCATCAGTATTCGCAAGTGGCGCAGCAGCGGCAGGCTTAACTGGCGCAGCTTTCACTGGTGCAGCAGGCGCTGGTGCAACTTTAGCAGCAACTTGTTTCTGAGCTGCGTCAACATCTTCTTTAGTGATGCGACCGCCTTTACCCGTACCTTTAACTTGAGCAAGGGTTAAACCCGCTTCAGCCATGGCTTTACGAGCAGCTGGACCGGCAGCAGCATCATCATCACCGTCAGTGGCATCAACTGTCGCGACGACTGGTGCAGCTGATGAACCTGTTGCACCCACTAAGAAGGTTGCTAAAGCTTGAGCACTTAAAACAGTATCACCCTCTGCAGCTAGAACATTTCCGATGACACCCGCAGCAGGTGCGACAACTTCCAATACTACTTTATCAGTTTCGATATCAACAATGTGCTCGTCACGCTCACACAACTCACCTGGCTGTTTGTGCCAAGCAGCAACCGTACCATCGGCAACTGACTCAGGAAAAACTGGTGCTTTAATCTCAACACTTTCAGTTGAAGCTGCAGCAGCAACAGGTGCAGCAGCAACAGGTGCAGCAGCAGGCGCATCTGCGGCAACCGCCGCATCACCAGCAACAAACACAGCTAATACTTCAGCACTCAAGACAACATCGCCTTCGCCTTTAAGTATGGTTTGAATCACACCATCAGCAGGAGCAACCACTTCAAGAACAACCTTGTCCGTCTCAATATCAACAATGTGCTCATCACGTGAACATGCTTCACCTGGCTGCTTATGCCAAGTTGCAACCGTACCATCGGCTACTGACTCTGGAAAAACTGGCGCTTTAATTTCGATACTCATTTTTAACCCTTAATCTCTTTGAATGACGTTGTATTAGCCTTGAATGGCATCGTTTACTAACGCTTCTTGTTCTTCAATATGGATAGACATGTAACCCGCTGCTGGTGCTGCAGATGAAATACGACCTGCAAAACGAATTTTAAGCTGTGGATACAAGTCTTCCAATACTCGATTCATACGATGGCGATTAGCATGCCAAGCACCTTGGTTCTTAGGCTCTTCTTGACACCAAACCAATGTCTCAACATTAGTATAAGGCGCTAATACTGCTTCAAAATCTTTGTACGGGAATGGATATAGCTGCTCTAAACGAATAACAGCAACATCATCTCTCGCCAATTCTTCACGACGATTGATTAAATCGTAATAAATTTTACCGCTACAAATAACCAAACGCTTCACATCAGCAGGATCTGCTTTGGATGAAGAATCAGGCAATACTGTTTTGAAACTACCTTCAGATAAATCTTCCAAAGACGAAATTGCTTGTTTATGTCGCAACAAACTCTTTGGTGACAAGATAATCAAAGGACGACGCATAGGACGAATCGCTTGACGACGTAAGATGTGGTAAATCTGAGCTGGCGTTGTAGGCACACACACTTGAATATTAAATTCAGCACATAGCTGCATATAACGCTCAAGTCGAGCAGATGAATGCTCTGGACCTTGACCTTCATAACCATGTGGAAGCAACATTGTCAGGCCACATAGACGACCCCATTTATGCTCACCACTGGTAATAAATTGGTCAATGACAACCTGCGCACCATTGGCAAAATCACCAAATTGCGCTTCCCAAACAACCATACCTTTAGGCGCAGTTGTCGCATATCCATATTCGAATGCCAATACCGCTTCTTCGGATAGGTATGAATCATACAAATCTAATGGTGGCTGACCTTCTGACAAGTGCTTTAAAGGAATGTAGCTGCTACCGTCTTTTTGGCTATGAATAACCGCATGACGGTGAGAGAAAGTACCACGACCCGCATCTTGACCTGTAATACGTAACGGGTAGTCCTGCTCTAACAAGGTCGCAAATGCCAATGTCTCTGCATAACCCCAGTTAATAGGCAAAGCCCCCGCTGTCATTTTATCTCTATCTTGATAGATCTTTTGTACTTGACGCTGAACCACAATACCATCAGGCACTTGGGTTAGCTTTTTAGCTAATGCTTGCAATTTAGTTAACGGGTAAGTTGTATCACCCGCGTCTGTCCAATCAACACCAATATAAGGTGTCCAATCAACAAAGGAACCCGTTTGAGATTCTAATACCAAACTCTTAGAAACGTGACGACAATGATCTAAATCTTCACGATTCTCATCAACCAACTGCTTCTCTTCAGCCTTAGTCACGACATTGTCGCTAACCAAACTTTCAGCATACAGAGTACGCGTTGTTTTTAGTTTATTAATCACTTGATACATAAGAGGCTGAGTACCAGAAGGCTCATCTGTCTCATTATGACCACGACGACGGTAACAAACTAAATCGATCACTACGTCACGACCAAATTCATAACGGTAATCTAAAGCGAGCTGCGTTACGAATAATACCGCTTCCGGATCATCACCATTTACATGGAAGATCGGCGCCTGAATCATCTTAGCAACATCTGTACTGTATTGGGTAGAACGTACATCTTCTTGACGGTTGGTAGTAAAACCAACTTGGTTATTCACCACGATATGTACTGTACCACCTGTACGATAGCCACGAGTTTGTGACATCTGGAAGGTTTCCATTACCACACCTTGACCCGCAAATGCCGAGTCACCATGGATAGAAATTGGTACGACTGTTTTACCCGATGTATCATTACGGCGGTCTTGGCGTGCACGCACAGAACCTTCAACCACTGGCGATACGATCTCTAAGTGAGAGGGGTTAAATGATAATGCAATATGCACCTCACCACCTTCCGTCATCACATTAGAAGAGAAACCTTGATGATATTTAACATCACCTGACGTATTGACTAGCTTTTTACCTTCAAACTCATCAAACAAGTCTTTCGGGTTTTTGCCCAGCGTATTAACCAATACATTTAAACGACCACGGTGAGCCATACCAATCACAACTTCTTTTGCACCAAGTGCACCAGAACGTTGTATTAGCTCATTCATCATGGGGATTAAAGATTCCGCACCTTCCAAACCAAAACGCTTAGCACCTGGATAACGACTCGCCAAATACTTTTCTAAGCCTTCTGCTGCGGTTAAGCGCTCCAGCAAGTTTTTACGCGTTTCGTGGGAATACTGAGGATCAGATTGAGAGGATTCTACACGCTGCTGAATCCAGCGCTTTTCTTGAGTGTCGACCAGGTACATAAACTCGTAACCAATCGAAGAACAGTAGGTTTTTTCTAGACCCGCAATGATGTCTTTTAACTTCATAACATCTTTACTGAAGAATAGATTACCCGTACTAAACTCCTCATCTAGATCGGCACCCGTCAATTGGTGGTACGCTAAATCTAAATCAGGCACTTGGTTACGGCCTTGCAAACCTAATGGATCTAGATTCGCATGCTGATGCCCACGCATTTGATACGCACTAATCAGCTGCATTACTTTAATTTGCTTTTGCTCATGACCAGAGCTTGCTGCGGCAGAGACTGCGGCAGGCTGGAAACGAAACTTATTTTTACCCAGTTGCACAAATTGCTCTTGTACGACTGAATGTGGAACGTCAGTTGACTGACCCTCACTTACTCTAGGCAATTGGTCAAAGCATTTACGCCATTCTTCCGACACTGAGTTCGGATCGACAAGGTAGCTTTCAAAAAGCCCCTCAATGTACTCTAGGTTGCCACCTGAGAAATGAGAGGTGCTCCATAGCAACTCCATTAAACTTTCGTGCATTCTCGATCACCCTTTTGTTCGAGCCGTCTGCCGTTTTAACGACAAATATCAATCTTATAGTGTGTTGACTATATGAGACTCGTGTGGCCTGTTAAGCCTGCCAATTTTACTACTTCATACTCTCTTTACTGCGTCAGTAAAATCGTTAACCATTCGGCACTAAATCTGAAGAAACAAATTTGGTACCTGCACTACCTTCCACTGTGCCAAGTGATTAAACCCTATTTACTCGTCCTTGTTCCCACAATAAAGAAACTTAAATTCTGGGTTTATTTACGCTCGGCCATTATGCTTGACCTTATGAGCGTAAATGGGCGGCATAGCATCTATGCCGCCGATTTACGTCACCTCCACTCTCATAAAGCGTGAAGGCTCAACGATTTTAAGTTGCGCGTTGCAGCAACATAGTACGAATGCTACCGATCGCTTTCGTCGGATTTAACCCTTTAGGGCAAACACTCACACAGTTCATGATGCCATGACAACGGAATACGCTGAACGGGTCATCAAGATCAGACAGTCTTTCTTGTGTTGCATTATCACGCGAATCAATTAAAAAGCGATAAGCCTGCAACAGTCCTGACGGCCCTACAAACTTATCTGGATTCCACCAGAAAGAAGGACACGCAGTAGAACAACACGCACACAAGATACACTCATAAAGACCGTCAAGTTTTTCACGCTCTTCTGGGGTCTGCAAACGCTCAATAGCAGGTGCAGGTGTGTCATTGATCAAGTAAGGACGAATTTTTTCGTATTGCTTGTAAAATTGACCCATATCAACAACAAGGTCGCGCACAACAGGCAAGCCTGGTAATGGGCGTAAAATTAACTTGTCGTTTTTAAGAACAGCAGACATTGGCGTAATACACGCCAAGCCATTCTTACCATTCATGTTCATACCATCAGAACCACACACACCTTCACGGCATGAACGACGGTAAGAGACAGATGGGTCCTTATCTTTCATTAGATTCAAAACGTCCAATACCATCAGGTCTTTGCCTTCAGGTAGTTCAACTTGAACATCTTGCATATAAGGAGCGTCATCCACTTCTGGATTGTAACGATAAATACTAACTAACATGCTCTCATTACCCCTTAGTATGTACGCGCTTTAGGTGGAAAAGGCTCAACTGTTTTCGGCATCATATTAACATCACGCTTAGTCACAGACTTGCTTGCTGGGTGGAAAACAGAGTGTTTCAACCAGTTAACATCGTCACGTTCAGTGAAGTCATTACGGGCATGAGCACCACGACTTTCTTTACGGAACTCAGCAGGAATAGCTGTCGCTTCAGCCACTTCTAACAAGTTCTCAAGTTCAAGCGCTTCGATTCTTGCTGTATTGAATGCCATGCTCTTATCTTCAAGATGCAAATTTTCAACACGCTTACGAATATCAGCCAATTGAGCAAGACCTTTTTGCATTGCATCGCCATCACGGAATACGCCGAAATAAAGTTGCATTGTTTTTTGCAGATCAGCACGTACTTCAGCAACACTTTCACCAGAGGTAGAACTATTCAAGCGATTCAAACGAGACATAGCACGTTCAATATCAGTATCGCTTGCATCCATAGAATCAAAACCTTCATCCAAAGATTTTTTCACCTGGATGCCCGCTGCACGACCAAATACAACAAGGTCAAGCAATGAGTTACCACCTAAGCGGTTAGCTCCATGTACGGATACACTTGCCGCTTCACCACACGCATAAAGACCATCAACAATAACGTCTTTGCCTTCATCATCAATCGTCAAAGCTTGACCACCGATATTCGTTGGTGTTCCACCCATCATATAATGACAAGTTGGAATAACAGGAATTGGCTCTTTAACTGGGTCTACATGAGCAAAGGTACGAGACAGCTCAAGAATACCTGGCAAACGTTTATTCAACGTCTCTTCACCTAGGTGATCCAATTTAAGTAGAACGTGATCACCTTCCGGTCCACAACCACGACCTTCTAGGATTTCAAGAATCATAGAACGAGCAACAACATCACGACCTGCAAGGTCTTTCGCGTTTGGCGCATAGCGCTCCCTGAAGCGCTCGCCATCTTTATTGATCAGATAACCACCTTCACCACGACAACCTTCAGTTACCAATGTTCCCGCACCGTAAATACCGGTTGGGTGGAATTGCCACATTTCCATATCCTGCATAGGATAACCAGCGCGAAGCGCCATACCAACACCATCACCTGTGTTGATATGTGCATTTGTCGTAGATTGGAAAATACGACCCGCACCACCTGTCGCTAAGACAGTCGCTTTTGCTTTCAAATAAACAGTTTCACCTGTTTCAATGCAGATAGCGATAACACCAACAACAGCATCTTCATCATTCTTTACTAGATCAACAGCATACCACTCATTGAAGAAGGTTGTGCCGCCTTTCAAGTTAGCTTGATAAAGCGTATGCAATAACGCATGACCCGTACGGTCAGCAGCAGCACAAGTACGCGCCGCTTGTCCGCCCTTACCAAAGTCCTTTGATTGACCGCCAAAAGGACGTTGGTAAATACGGCCACTTTCTGTACGAGAGAAAGGCAAGCCCATGTGTTCCAATTCAAATACAGCTTGTGGGCCAACTGAACACATGTACTCAATAGCATCTTGATCACCAATATAGTCCGACCCTTTTACGGTGTCGTACATATGCCAGCGCCAATCATCATTTGGATCATCACTTGCAATTGCGCAGGTAATACCGCCTTGGGCAGATACTGTGTGGGAACGCGTTGGAAAAACTTTAGTGACACAAGCCGTATTTAAACCAGACTCTGTCAACTGTAAAGCAGCACGCATACCTGCGCCGCCGCCGCCAATAACTATGGCATCAAAAGAAATTGTACGTATATTAGCCATTAGTCTATAGCCCCCAAAGAACCTGAATACCCCAAGTGATATAAACAAACATTGCTAAACCACATAGAGATTGAAAAAAGAAACGAACACCCGTCGCTTTAAGGTAGTCAGTTGAAATAGACCATAGGCCAATCCAAGAATGAACACCGATTGAAAGCAAGGTCATTAAAGTGAAAATACGCATCCAGGTCGCTTCAAACAAAGCGCTCCATTGATCGTATGTAAGATCAGGATTCATGACTAAATAGCCAAGTATGAACACTGTATACAAAGAAAGTACGATGGCAGATACACGCTGCATCATCCAATCATATAGGCCTGAACGACCAAAGCTTGTTATTTGAGTTACCATATCCAAACTCCTACAACCAAAATAAGGATAGCAGCGATGACAAGGTTAGCTTTTGCAGCCAATTGGCCACTTTCTAACTCTTCAAAGTAACCGATATCCATAAACAAATGCTTGATGCCAGCAACGAAGTGATACATCAAAGCAGAAACGATACCCCAAATAATAAACTTGGCGATAAAGCTTGTTTGTAGAGCATTAACAACTTGATCAAACCCCTCTTGAGAATCTAATGAAAGATCAAACGCGTAGAACAAAAATGCCAAACCTACGAAAAGGATGACACCGGTCACACGGTGAAGGATGGATACTGTTGCGGTAACGGGCATTGATATAGTAGCTATATCAAGATTGACTGGTCTTTTTTTATTCACGACTCTTACACCATTTTTATCGATTGAATGGTCAATCACGACCTATCTCTCCATGAAGTAGCATTCAACTACCTCATTAGGCCTCTAGCAGAAATGTCATAATTTAGGGGTCAATTCTATATAAGCGACGTCGCTTTATAGTTTTAACCCGCAAATCAATCACATTTCTGGGAGGCCAATTATAGACTAGCAAAAATTAGTAAGACAAATAGACTAGACAAGGGCTTTACAATGATCGTCATTCACAAAATGAATAACCCCATACACGAGAACAATAATGGTATAAAATTACGAGCGTTTTTAATATTTTCTTAACGATAATACCTTTATTTTTCAATAGCTTAACTAAAAAACAAAGAAAGATTACATGATGATTAATAAAAGTTATGTATATTTATTACATCTTTTTTTTATTAAAATAGTGATTACTCTTTTTTCGTAAGATTGATTTAACCTCTCAGAAACAGTATTTTTTGCGCACATTCTGGGTCATACAGTCAGTTATTCACTCGAAACCGTCCTGATTCAGAACTTGAAGGAGACTAAAAATGGCAGATAGAAAAGCTCTACTTACCGTAGATGGGATAGATGAAGTCATCGAACTCCCAATACTTTCCGGTACTCTTGGTACCGATGTAATCGATGTTCGTGGCCTAGGCGCCAAAGGCATATTCACTTATGACCCAGGCTTTATGTCTACCGGTTCATGTGAATCTGCAATCACCTATATTGATGGTGAAGCAGGCATACTATTACATCGCGGCTATCCAATAGCGCAACTTGCAGAGCATTCTGACTACCTAGAAACCTGTTACCTTCTTCTAAATGGCGAACTGCCAACAGAAGAAGAAAAAGCAGAATTCGATAAAACCGTTCATAATCACACCATGGTGAACCAATCAATGCGAAAATTCCTTGAAGGATTTCGTAATGATGCTCACCCAATGGCGATTATGTGTGGCTTAGTTGGTGCACTTTCAGCGTTTTACCAAGATCACATGGATATCAACAATCCAGATCACCGTGAGATTGCTGCATTTCGCTTAATTTCGAAAATGCCGACCTTGGCAGCAATATGCTTTAAGTACTCTAAAGATCAGCCTGTTATGTACCCACGTAACGACTTATCCTATGCTGAGAACTTTCTATACATGATGTTCGCCACGCCGTGCGAAGATTATGTGGTTAACCCAGTATTTGCTAAAGCAATGGATAAAATCTTTATCCTACATGCTGACCATGAACAAAACGCTTCAACTTCGACTGTTCGCTTAGCAGGTTCATCTGGTGCAAACCCATTTGCCTGTATTGCGGCGGGTATTGCAACACTTTGGGGCCCTGCTCACGGTGGCGCAAACGAAGCAGTACTAACCATGTTAGAAGAAATTGGCGACGTTTCTAAAATTGATGAGTTCATTGCCAAAGCAAAAGACAAAGATGATCCGTTCCGCCTAATGGGCTTTGGTCACCGTGTTTATAAAAACTTCGATCCACGCGCTAAAGTAATGCGTGAAACCTGTGACGAAGTATTGGCTGAACTTGGCTTATCAAACGATCCTCTACTGAAGATTGCTAAACGCCTTGAAGAAATTGCTCTAGAAGACCCTTATTTTGTAGAGCGTAAGCTTTATCCAAATGTTGACTTCTATTCAGGCATTATTCTTAAAGCCATTGGTATCCCAACCAGTATGTTCACTGTAATTTTTGCAGTATCACGTACGGTTGGTTGGATTTCACACTGGAACGAAATGAGTAGCGCACCTTATAAAATTGGTCGCCCTCGTCAGTTGTATACAGGTGAAACACAAAGAGATTACCCAAAAAAGTAAGCCTCTAGACCCAAAAAAACCGCGTCTCTTATTTATTAAGTGACGCGGTTTTTTTGTTTTATATATTTAGAAAATAGTGAACTTAAAGGCTTAAGAAAACGCCCCCTTAAGAACTAATCCTCTTCAACAATTTCAGTGATAGTAGTGCCATTGCATTTTACACACTGCCCTTCAATCCAAAGGCGTGATGCGCTTTCAAACTCTTTCGGGTTTGTCATCCCTAAATCCACTTCCATACAGGTATTACACCAAGTCTGGGATAAAAAATCTTTTTGCTCCTCAACACCTCTTAAAAAGAAATCACGTTCTACCACTTTTTCATCCACTAGATCACTCACTAATCATTTACTCCGCTATAACGATAGGCTTGTACTAAATTCACTTCAGGGTCCATCACATCAAGCTCAATACGCTCAATAACAGAATCCAAAGCAATCGCATTTGTTAATTTCTTTAAACCGCCATCCAATACTAGGGAGAAATGAACCTGATCAGCATCAATCGAGTTTAAATAGACATCTCTCACCACAGCAATTTTAGCCAAATAGGTTTGTATTTGATCTAACCGCTGAAAATCTGTCACATCATCTATGCGCAAGGTGATTTTTGCGCCGCCCTGGCCTCTTACAGCGGCATACCGAGCCGAAAACAACTTAGCCAAGGCTGCATTCACCTGTTCAGCGATATCTTCTTGATCCAAACCCTGTACGAAAAGCATGATAGGTTCCTCATTTGGCAATAACACCATCAGATTCGCCTCATATTCATCCAGGATTTTATTCACTTTCAAGACGCCAGTTACATCAGTCTGGTAACGACGACTCGCCTCAATCACTGGCTCTTCAAACAAGCCCCATAAATCCGCTACAGTAACGGCTTGTTTATCTAAAGCATCCTGTAGTGGGGCATAAATAGGCAAGCCTTTTGATATTGCATCTTTCGCCACCAGATTTAATAAATCAGAGGGAGATTGGGCACCACTTACCTGCCTTAAAAAGTCACCCTGTTCAACAATCCATAACAATAGAGAAGGACGATTCGCCCCCCATACCGCCATTTTTTTTGAAAAAAGGTAGTCATTAATCGACTGCGCGTAGAAATCGACAACCACTTTTTTGGCAGGATAAAACGCCCCGTCCAATTCAATGAGATTTTCATCATCGGTAATTGAATGTTGAACAACCCATGAAGCAGCCACTTTTTGAGCTCCCGGCAACACATCTGCAACCCCATCCAAGTTACCAGATACCTTTATCAGCACCTCTTCAATCGCCTGTTTAAAGGCTTTATTGATCAATTTTTTTTCTGAATCGACCAAGGGCAAAGTAATTTCGGCTCGATAAAGGTTAGAAATTGTTACGGCAAAGCTAGCTTGAGCTAACGAAACCAGGAAAATCACCATCAAAAGTCTAATTTTCATACGCTTCCTTAAAATTAATGCGCATATTCTACTGCGATATTAACAAAGAACCATAGCCCTAATATGTCACTATGCTAAAATGCCGCCTCCCACACCACTATTATCATGACAGGGCATAGGCAATGACCAAATCGGATAAGAAATCGATTAGTTATAAAGACGCTGGCGTAGACATCAATGCTGGCAATCAACTTGTTGAACGAATCAAGGGCGTTAGCAAAAAAACACGTCGACCAGAGGTTATGGGCGGCCTTGGCGGTTTTGGCGCACTAACACGTTTACCAACAAAATATAAAAATCCAATTCTTGTGTCAGGCACAGATGGCGTAGGCACCAAACTTCGCTTGGCTATGGACTTGAACCAACATGACACAATCGGTATCGACCTTGTTGCTATGTGCGTAAATGATTTGATTGTAGCAGGTGCTGAACCTCTACTTTTCCTTGATTATTATGCCACTGGCAAACTTGATATCGATGTCGCTGCAAATGTTGTTACTGGCATAGGTGAAGGCTGCTTGTTAGCAGGCGCAGCACTTGTTGGTGGCGAAACAGCAGAAATGCCAGGCATGTATCACGATGGTGATTATGATTTAGCAGGTTTTTGTGTTGGTGTTGTTGAAGAAGCAGACATCATTGATGGCACTAACGTTAAAGCTGGCGATAAACTCATTGCGCTTGCCTCTTCTGGCCCACACTCTAATGGCTACTCTTTGATCCGTAAGATTCTAGAAGTCAGCGAAGCCGACCTTAATCTAGAGGTCGAAGGCGTTGCCCTTAAAGATGCGCTTATGGCACCGACTAAAATTTATGTGAAATCCATTTTGAAACTAATGGAAAGCATCAAGGTAAATGCCTTGGCTCACATTACGGGTGGCGGTCTACTCGAAAATATTCCACGCGTATTACCTGAATCAACATCGGCTTATATTGATGCTGCAAGTTGGACTCGCCCAGCCATTTTTGACTGGTTGCAAGAGCAAGGTAATGTTGAACAAGAAGAAATGTATCGCGTACTTAACTGTGGCGTCGGTATGGTTCTTTGCTTGGATGAAGACAAAGCGGATGCCGCGCTTAAAATTTTACAGGATGCCGGCGAAGAAGCTTGGATAATCGGTGAAATCAGAGACAAGCAGGATGATTTAGAAGTGTTAATCTCTGACCTAGAGGCTTAATTACTGTGAGTCTTCCCATTGTTGTCCTTATATCCGGTAGCGGCAGCAACCTACAAGCTCTGATTGATCAGAGCTTGTCGGGGCATCTTGATATTGATATCAAGGCTGTCATCAGCAATAAAGCTGACGCTTTTGGTTTAAAGCGCGCAGAACAAGCAGGCATACCTACTCATCATTTAAATCATAAAGAATTTGAATCGCGTGAGTCTTTTGATGCCGCATTACAAACTTGCATCGACCAACATCAACCACAGCTTGTTGTTCTTGCTGGCTTTATGCGCATTTTAAGCGAAGGGTTTACTCGCCATTACCAAGGCAGAATGTTTAACATCCACCCGTCTTTATTACCCAAGTACAAAGGGCTTAATACCCACCAAAGGGCCATAGATGCAGGTGAAAAGTTTCATGGAGTCTCTGTACACTTCGTCAGCGCTGAACTGGATGCTGGTGCGGTAATAGTACAGGCTAAAACCCCCATAGAAACAGATGAAACAGTCGATACTCTATCGCAAAAAGTTCATAAGCTTGAGCATATTATTTACCCTCTTGCCGTTAAATGGTTTAGCGAAGCTAGGCTTAAAGAGCTAAATAATAAAGCAATTCTTGATGAAACCCCTTTAGCTGAAACTGGTTTTGCTTATAATTAACAAAACGAGAATCTCTAGTAGGTAATGATATGTCACCACAAAAAGCAAAACCGTACCTAGTATGTTTCATGCTGTGGTGGCCTATTTTTCTGCAAGCCGCCAAGACGGAAGCACCTTTAACTGACAGTTATCTTAAACCTTACAGTGCCACCTACAGTACCACCTGGAAAAAAGGCATTAGTATCAAGGTTGAAGGTACTCAAACCCTCTCCCATACCGCTGACAATCAATGGCTATTTTCCTTCCAAGCCAGTACTTTTTTTGCATCACTCAATGAAAGCGTCAAGTTCAAAATCGATAATGGTCAAATATTCCCACTAGTATACGAATATCATACCAGTGCATTTGGCAAAAAACGGGATGCCACCCTAACCTTCGATTGGCAAAAGAATCGAGTCCGCAATGACATCAAAAATAAACCATGGCATATGGACATAAAAGCAGGCGTGCTAGATAAACTCAGCATTCAACTGCAAATTCGACACGACTTAAAATACAATAAAGCCAAACTTGAATATCAAATTGCAGACGGCGGTAAATTAAAAAACTGGCAGTTTGAACGCCTAGGAAATGAAGTCATTAAAACACAGCTAGGTGCAATCGATACCATTAAAGTGAAACGCGAAGGAGTTGGTAAAAAGGCTAAAACCACAACATTTTGGTTTGCACCAACACATGATTTTTTATTAGTAAAACTCGTACATAAAGAAAAGAAAGAGTCCTATAAATTAGAACTCGACTCTATTCAATAAGCTTGAATATCAAACAAGCTGATCAAGATAGTTAATATTCAAAAAATCTTGCTCATCTTTCCAATACACTGATTGTGCGTTTATTTGACGATAAAAGTGCATGACTCTTGCCTGACCATCCAAATAAGAACGCAGTTTTTCTGCCATACCTTGCACAGGTAAGATGGCATGCAAAGGCTGAATACCTGAGTCACTTTCCACATAAAAAACTTGATCAGCGTCTATCTCTGCTTTTTGCTTTAACATCTCAAATACGCGCGTATTTACCAAGGGGGTATCGCAAGGGCTAATCATAAGGTGTGTCACACCCAATTTTTGGGCCTGTAACAGCGCCGCATAAACCCCACTCAAAGGCCCCTTATCTAAACAATCAGCACTATCACAAAAGACACCGTATCCCCATTTCTGGTAAGCACCAACATCATGATTGGCATTAATCATAATATTTGAAGCAGAGCCTGTTAACGCTTTTAAAGGATAATCAAGTAAGGCCTTACCCTGATACTGGGTAAGGCCTTTTGCTACATAGTTCATGCGACTGGCTTGGCCACCCGCCAGCACAACACCTAAAACAGAAACCTTCATGACGCACTTACTTCCCATTAAACTCGTTTAAAAGCCGCTTTATTTCTGTGCTGCCAAATAATCTTAGCCTGCTCAACATTCGCATCCTGGTCTAGCTCACCACTTATCATAGCCAATATCGATGCCATCGTCTGAATAATGGCCTGACCACCAAAACTATCAACAGACTCACCAGACCAATGATCAATTAAACGACTTAAGTCTAAGTTATCCTTTTGCCTCACATGTTGCTGACTCGATTTTGGCCACTGGCTCCAGCTCACTTGTTGATCTTTTAAGAAAGCCAAACTGACATCACGCTCAGGATTCACCTCAGCTTCACCATTGCCTCCGCGAAACACTAATACAGACTTATCACCTAACGCTTTCGCTGCTTCAATATGTATTTCATCATATCCCTTATGAAATACACCATGCACACTGTGCTGAGCAGCCAAAGGGTTCATCAACCTAACCAAAGTATTCACCGGCGATCTAAGTCCTAATAAACGTTTTAGTTCCATTAAGTCCGTTAGCTGTGTCGAAATTCTATCAAGAGGTAAATAACTAAAATTATGAGCCTCAATTTGAGCCTGAGCCTGTTCAAAACTTTGCGCCTGCTCAACCCCTAAAAAACGAAGGGCTTGATCAACAAAAATACGCGCCTCTTCGGGAAAGCTATGACCATGCATAAAAATTTTAATGCCTGACTGAGATAACGCCATTGCCGTCAATAAGAACCAGGGCAATTCATTTCGTTTACCCGCATAAGCAGGCCAATCAAGATCGACATTAAAGGATATTTGAGTTGCCAGTTTGTTACGAATCGATCGTGTAAAACCCGCCGCTTCTGCGACTGTTTCTTCTCGAATACGAATTAACATCCAAAAAGCACCCATTTGCTCAGGTTTCACCTTATCTTGTAAGATCAAATCCATCGCCATTTCGGCTTCCTGCTCAGTTAAGCTTCTGGAACCGTGACGCCCTTTTCCAAGAATTTTGATAAAATCGACAAACTCAGTACTCATTTACGCTTTCTTCCTATTCTTTTTCTCAATCAGTTGATAACAGCAGGGACATATTGGCCTAGGCAAGCATTTATCTCAGGAACGCAAGAGCCACAATTAGTACCACACTTAAGTGCTTTGCCTAACCTTGTAAGGTTATGATTACCGGCTTTGATGGCTTTTTCAATTTGCTTCTCACCCACATCAAAACAAGAACACACTAACCGACCTTTATCTTCGCCGTTTAGCAGTCGGCCAATTAAAATCGCCGCCCGTTCTTGCTTTGCCACTTTGCGCCCAGATTCTACAAGATCTACCAGCCAAGCGGTATCGACTAATTCACTATCATTCGAAAAATAGAAGACGGCTTGCACTATGTCATCGAGTAAATAGGCAAAACGTCGACTCTTATTAATCGGGTTCTCATATTCTAACCACTGCCCTTGCTCTAAACCAAGTAGACTTTCTGGCAGCAAACTTTTTGCTAATTGTTTTACATCAAGGTCCGCCTCAAAAGCAAACTCATAACGATGACCTTGTTTTAACGATATCAGGCACCAATAGTCGAACATTTCGGTATTGAGCACACCATTAACAATGGCAAAACCATAAGTGAGTTTCTCCTTTGGAGTAACCATGACTCGCCCAATTTTAGACTCAGGCTGGCCCGATAATGGATCAACAACTGATGAAATAAGCCTAGATACAACCGCAGCATTAGCATGGGTTTGAGTCCAATGTATGGGTACAAACACCTGGCCAGGCTGTTGGTCTGCCGTCACCTTCACCCTTAACAGCAAGCCCCCTAAATCATTAGTAACACTCACTAATTGCTTATCTGACACTGCCAATGCTTTCGCATCGAAAGGGGACAGCGCCACATAAGGTTGATCTATATGACGAGATAAGGCACTCGCTTTACCAGTACGAGACATGGTGTGCCATTGATCTCTAATGCGCCCTGTGTTTAACAGATAAGGGTATTCTTTGGTCACAGTTAAGCTAGGCTTTTGAGGGGTAATCTTGATAAAATTCGCCTTTTTACTGGGCGTAAAAAAGCGACCGTCACTAAACATTCTTTTTGTCCCTTGCGGCTTACCTTTGAACACAGGCCATTGGGTAGGCAATAATGCATCGTAACCAGCCTTATCTATCTGACTAAAATGACCAATATCAAAGTCACGACGACCATTATTCTGGAAACTGGACAGGGCAGCATGTTCTGCAAAAATCTCATGTGGCATACGATAATTAAAGGCGGAGGAAAAACCCATCGCCTTAGCCACATCACAAATAGCTTGCCAATCATGTCGTGCTTCACCAGGTGCTGGCAAAATGCCTCGTTGGCGTGAAATACGACGCTCTGAATTGGTTACCGTACCCTCTTTCTCACTCCACCCTGTTGCAGGCAATAGAACATCAGCAAATTTTGAGGTATCTGTTAAGGCCTGAATATCACTCACTATCACCAGATCACAAGCCTCAAGCGCTCGCTGAATTTGAGCGGTATTAGGCAAACTCACCATGGGGTTAGTCGACATTATCCATACCGCCTTTACTTTTCCCTCCTCCATTTTTTGAAAGAGATCTACTGCTTTTAAGCCATTCTCACGAGCCATATTCGGTGCTCGCCAAAAGGTTTTTACCAAATCAATCGCCCCAGGAGTGGTAAATTCCATATGAGCAGCCAACTGATTAGAAAGACCACCCACTTCTCGTCCTCCCATCGCATTAGGCTGACCCGTAATGGAGAAAGGTCCCATTCCCTCATGACCAATACGCCCTGTCGCTAAGTGGCAATTGATAATCGCATTACACTTATCAACCCCAGTGGCTGATTGATTAACGCCTTGAGAATAAAAGCTGACTGTTTTTTGAGTATCAAGCCACCAGCCTTCTAATTGAGCAAGGTCAGCAGCTGCTAGACCACAAAAATCAGCCGTATAAGCAAGATCAGGTGTTACCTGTTTTGCATGCCCAATACAGGCGTCAAAGTCTTGAGTATGCTGCTCTATATAGGGGAGATCTAGCTTATTCTGCGCGTGAGTCGCCACCAACAAATAAGAAAAAATAGCGGCATCACTGCCAGGCGTAATTGCCAGGTGTAAATCAGCGATATCGCAGGTTGCCGTTTTTCTTGGGTCAATTACCACCACCTTCATGTCAGGTCTTTTTTGTTTGGCAGCAAGGATACGCTGATATAAGACAGGATGAGTCCAGGCCGCATTAGAGCCCACCATGATAAGCAAGTCACAGGTTTCTAAGTCTTCATAACAACAAGGGACTGTGTCTGAACCAAATGCTCGTTTATACCCTGCCACCGCAGATGCCATACAAAGACGCGAATTGGTATCTACGTTTGCCGTACCTAAAAAACCTTTGGCAAACTTATTAGCGACATAATAATCTTCGGTCAGAATTTGGCCTGACAAATAAAAAGCGAAGGCATCCGGCCCATGCTCATCAACAATTCGCTTAATACGAGACGCGACCTCATCGACCGCTTGCTGCCACTGCACGGCTTTATTGTCTACTAGGGGTGTTAACAAGCGCCCTGAAGGCGATAAGGTTTGCGCTAGGTTGCTGCCTTTTACACAGAGTTTACCCAGATTAGCTGGATGTGATTGATCGCCAGATACTGGTTCAAATTCACCCTGCTCATTCACCTTGGTATTAAGATTAACCCCACAACCCACACCACAATATGGACAGGTTGTTTTTTTTGTTGCCGCTTGCATTCTGCTCTCCACTTAATCTCATCGTTGTGTATTAGTACGCAAAAGACAGGCCAACATTGTGCTTAATTTTAACCACAAAAAAGGCTGATTTGATGACATCTAGCATCAAACCAGCCTAATGAGATAAGCCTCGCACCAACAAACAACAGTCAGCGAGCCATATCAGTGCAAACTCCGGCACTTGTTATTTACAGGGCAATTTTCACATCACCATCTTGTATTTTTACAGGCCAATTCGCCACACTAAAATCATCTTCTAAACATTGCCCAGAACTGAGCTCATAATGTTGTTTATACAAAGGGCTTGCGACCACAAGTTTTTCTTCAATTGACCCAATTAACCCCCTTGATAGGACGTTCGCTTTGGCAATAGGGTCCCAGTTAGCGATAGCAAATACCTGTGGCTCTACGTTAGGTACATAAAAAATAGCTACTTGCTGACCTTCAAATAAAGCCGCAACCCCCACACCTTCGATTAAATCTTCTTTTTTACAGACAGTTTTCCAATGCAATGTCATTTTCTACCCCTTAGCTTGCTTTCGCTATCAATGTGAGTTTTTCAGCAGCTGTCGCAGGTCTAATCTGCTCACGCTCTTCGACAAAAACAACCGCTTCATCTACACCATCATGGTTAACAAAATGCCTGAATGCTTTTACGGCTTGCGGATCTTCTAGCGTGGTTTTCCATTCGCACTGGAAGGTATCGACTATTAATGCCATTTGATCTTCTAGCTCTTTCCCCAAACCCAAACTATCGTCAATCACAACCGATTTAAGGTAATCCAGGCCGCCTTCTAAGCTGTCCATCCAGACTGAAGTGCGTTGTAAACGATCGGCTGTTTTCACATAAAACATCAGCACACGATCAATATACTGGATCAGTTGCTCATCACTTAAATCAGTCGCAAATAAATCCGCATGCCTGGGTTTCATGCCTCCATTACCACAGACATAAAGGTTCCAACCCCCTTCTGTTGCTATGATACCTATGTCTTTGCTTTGCGCCTCAGCACACTCTCGTGTACACCCAGACACGGCAAACTTCAATTTATGAGGGGAGCGCAATCCCTTATAGCGGTTTTCAATATCGATCGCCATTTTCATACTGTCATTCACACCAAATCGACACCAAGTACTGCCCACACAGGATTTAACGGTTCGTACAGACTTTCCGTAAGCTTGGCCTGTTTCAAAGCCCGCTTTAATTAGCGTCTCCCAAATTTCAGGCAATTGATTTAGGTGAGCACCAAATAGATCTATCCGCTGACCACCGGTTATCTTGGTATAAAGCTTGTAATCGCGTGCAACTTCACCAATAACGATCAATTTTTCAGGCGTTATTTCACCGCCTGGGATTCTAGGAACAACAGAGTAAGTACCATCTTTTTGAATGTTTGCTAAATACCTGTCGTTGGTATCTTGTAATGATACGTGCTCTTTCTTAAGCACAAAGTCATTCCACACACTGGCTAAAATATTCCCGACTAAGGGTTTGCAGACAATACAACCATGACCTTTGCCATGCTGATGAATAAGCGCCTCAAAGCTTTTGATAGACTCCACTTTAATCAGGTTAAACAAGTCCTGACGAGTATAAGCAAAGTGCTCACAAACATCCGTACTCACTTCAACACCAAGAGATAAGAGTTCATTATCAACCACGTTTTTCAATAAAGCCGCACAACCACCACAACCGGTACTCGCCTTAGTGGCGGCTTTGACATCTGATAGTGATAACGCACCCTCTGCAACCGCTTGACTAATATCGGCTTTACTAACATTTAGACAACTACAAATAGAGGCAGTGGCAGGCAACGCATCAACCCCTAACGCAGGAGAAGAGCCATCAGAAATGGGCAGAATCAATGATTCAGCTTGTTTAGGAAGATCCATGTCATTCAAATAATACTGTAACAAGGTATCATAACTGGCATTATCACCCACTAAGACAGCACCTAATAACTTAGAGGCATCATGGTTGACCACCATTTTACGATAACTACCTTGTATGCCATCCTGGAAAACAAAGGTTTTAGCATCTGGCGTTTGCGCATGTGCATCACCAATAGAACCAACATCACAACCCAGTAGCTTAAGCTTGGTACTCATATCCGCACCGGTAAACTTAAGCTCTCCTTGTTTTAATATATGGTCAACTGCTGCTTTCGCCATGTTATAACCCGGCGCAACCAAGCCATAAATAAAACCGTCATAAAGCGCACATTCACCAATCGCATAAATATCTTCATCACTGGTAATACAATGACTATTAACCTTGATTCCACCACGCTCACCTAAGGTTAACCCTGAGGATTTTGCCAGCGCATCTTGAGGTCTAATTCCCGCTGAAAAGACAATCAAATCTGTCTCTAGATAGCTTGCCCCATCCTCAGAAAAATTCATTCTGTGGAAACAGGTTTCACCATCAATAATTTTTTGAGTCGCCGTTGCCGTATGCACTTTAACACCAAGGTCTTGAATCATCCCCTTAAGAACGTCACCCCCCTTCTCATCCAATTGCACAGGCATCAGTCTTGGGGCAAATTCAACGACATGGGTTTCTAGTCCGAGGTTCTGAATCGCATTGGCAGCCTCTAGGCCCAAAAGGCCACCACCAACAACGGTTCCTATTTTGGCATATTTGGCACACTCACGAATGGCGTCCAAATCTTCGAGTGTCCTATAAACAAAGGTATTACCCCTTTGATGGCCAGGAATCGGTGGTACAAAAGGATAAGATCCGGTTGCAAGTACCAACTTATCATAATGAAACGATAAACCAGACTCAGTGATAATCGCTTTACTGGCTCTGTCTATTTCAGTGATTTTTTGCCTAGCATAATAACGAACCTGATTATCTTGATAAAAGCCGGTATCCGTTAACGCTAAGTCGGCTGCATTTTTGCCGGTAAAATACTCACTTAAGTGGACCCTATCATAGGCAATATGAGGCTCTTCACCAAATACACTTATCTGATAGTCGCTGGCCTCAGCTTGCGCCACAAAGTGCTCAATAAAGTGATGCCCTACCATGCCATTACCAATAACAACTAACTGGGGTTTATTCTGCTTAACCTCGTTATCAGACAGCCCTAACCCCTGTGAATTTTTTGTATTTGCTACGTTACTCATCATCTTACCCTTTGCCGAATGTCTCACGATTGAGACAGGCATTCAAAGCAGAGACTGGCAATGGCTTATTAAGCACTTTTAACGAAATCACCTTTAATAAAAGCATTGTCATGAACGACATATGCTTGACAATAGGCTTCGCCAAAAACCAGTTGATCTAATACCTTTGATACCTTGGTTTTATTTTGAATCAGCTGGAAATACCAGCTACCATCGGCGACGTTGCCATACAATATTGCTCCGACTAGTACGCCTTCTTTGACCACTAGCTTTCGGTAATTATTTTGAGCGCTATCCATATAGGTAACACACTCAGATGTCTTATCAGTTTCTATCTCACCCGCTGAAAATAAATTAATGCCTGATACTTTCAATTTGGTAGCCACAGGCACAATGCTAAAACGGCTGTCTTTTAAGGTTAACCTATCAACCAGTACATCAAACTGTTGCCAGATAGGCGCCACTAGACCAAACGTTGCGCATTCAAATTCAGTACATTCACCCAGTGCATACACGTCCTGAACAGAGCTTTCCATAAAGGCATTTACATTAATCGCTTTATTAACAACAAGCCCAGCTGACTTTGCTAGCGCCACCTCTGGCTGAATACCCGTTGCCATTACAACTAGCTGAGTCCTTATTAACTTGCCCGAAGCAAGCTTTACTGAATCAACTGACGGTGAATTTTGAGCACTCATTAAAGCGGTTGGCGCAGAGCCCAAACAAAACTGAATTCCCATCTTCTCTAAATTATTTTGCAACAAGCGTGCCGACTTTCTATCAAGCTGACGATTTAAAATATAATCGGATCGGTGAACGACACAAACACTATGTCCTCGCTTAACCATACCAACAGCAGCCTCTAACCCCAAAAGACCAGCACCAATAACGCAAACCTCTGATTTATCAGGTAATTTCGACATAAAACTCACATCTGACCAGTCTCTAAACTGAGTCACATTACTCCCATCGACTCCCTCAATAGCTAATTTACTCGCCCTAGCGCCCGTCGCAAAAACCAATTTGTCATATTGAATCTGCTTTCCGCTGCGTAATATTATCTGCTTTATTTCGGGCTTAAGGCTTATCGCTGGATCAGATGAAATCACCTCTGCCCCACTTTGGGTCATGGCACTAACATCTACTAGCGACATGTCTTTTTCACTGATTTCTTGCGCTAATAAAGACGACAGCATAATGCGGTTATAGCCTACTTGAGCCTCTTCACCTACCAGCACGACCTGATAAAGGTCCCCATGCTCTGTTGCCATGGTGTGGGCAAGTTTACTGCCTGCCATTCCTGCCCCTATGATAACCAACCTTTCTTTAAGCTTTCCTTTAAGTCCGCCAACTGCCTTTATTGCATTCATTTTTCATCCCCTTGCGAGCAAATTCAAAAACACCAAAATAATGATAAAAAAAGCCAACAAACATCTCTGTTTGCTGGCAACAGCTTTGGGAGGTGCTTATGGTTAATAACCTAAACAGCCTTCATCAGATCCATCACTGAAATGACATTTTTAGCCACATCAAAAATACGTTGACTACGGTCCATCGCTAAATTTCTTAGGGCTTTATAGGCTGCAGGCTCATCACAGCCTTGGCTTTTCATAATCATCCCTTTCGCCCTCTCAATGACCTTCCTTTCTTCCAACTGATCTTTAACCTGCTGTAATTCATCTTTTAAAGCTTGCGTGTGAGCAAATCTAACCTTGGCAAGCTGGATAACAGTGCTGAGTTTATCTTCATTCAGATCATTGAACTCACAAACATGTACACCGGCTTGCACAGCCTGGGTGATATAAGCAACATCGTCTGACATTGAAAACATAACAACTGGTGTCGGTGCTTCTATGCCTAACTGAGATATGGCATCAAGCTGCGTTTTACTGGCATTGGAATTATCAATAATAATGACATCTGCCTGATGTACTTGTGCCTGCTGATAAAGAGCGTCTGTGCTGTCTAAGCGGGCGACTACCCGATAGTGTTGTGATGCAAGCGCCTGCTCTAAGTTAACTAACTT
>Ga0105354_1000431_pt1 | contig 26193 bp, 27 predicted proteins | sample GOMGulsemesocosm_FD_83658 | JGI IMG/M metagenome (GOLD analysis project Ga0105354, IMG submission 83658) | Methane-oxidizing microbial communities from mesocosms in the Gulf of Mexico - GOM9B Gulf of Mexico | ecosystem: Environmental > Aquatic > Marine > Cold seeps | place: USA: Gulf of America...
GATAAAAAACGATTTATTTTTAAGAGCTTTAAAAGGAGAAACAGTAGATAGACCACCAGTTTGGATGATGCGTCAAGCAGGTAGATATTTGCCAGAATTTATGGAGTTAAAGAAAAAATACGACTTTTTCACACGTTGTCAAATGCCAGAAATAGCATCAGAAATTACTGTGCAGCCAATCAGAAGATATGGTATGGATGCCGCAATATTGTTTTCAGATATATTGGTTATCCCTCAGGCAATGAATATTGAGTTACAGATGAAGCCTGATTTCGGACCGTATTTACCAAACCCTATTCGTAATTTAAACGATGTGAATAATGTAATTATACCGGATGTAAATGATGCATTAGGATATGTTATGGAAGCTGTTAAAGCTACCAAAGAAAAGCTGAATAATGAAATTCCGTTAATTGGTTTTGCAGGATCACCTTGGACAATTTTATGTTACTGTGTGCAAGGACAAGGAAGTAAAAACTTTGATAAAGCAAAGGAGTTTTGTTTTACAAATCCAGTTGCAGCACATACCTTATTACAAAAAATAACAGATACTACAATTGCTTATTTAAAAGCGAAAGTTGCTGCAGGAGTAGATGCAGTACAAATATTTGATTCATGGGGAGGAATGTTATCTCCAGTAGATTATCAAGAGTTTTCATGGCAGTACATTAACCAAATTATTGAAGCCTTAAAAGACGATGCTCCAGTAATTGCTTTCGGAAAAGGATGTTGGTTTGCTTTGGATGAAATGTCAAAATCTAACGCATCTGCTTTAGGAGTTGATTGGACAATTAGCGCTAAAAACGCACGTTACTTATCAGGAGGAAATGTTACTTTACAAGGTAATTTTGATCCTACACGTTTGTTCTCACCACCAGCAGAAATTAAAAAAATGGTTACTCAAATGATTAATGAGTTTGGGAAAGATAAATATATAGTAAATCTTGGTCATGGAATATTGCCAAATATTCCTTTAGATAATGCAAAAGCATTTATTGATGCTGTAAAAGAATATAAAAGTCCATCTTAAAAATATAGAATAAAGTTTATGCCACATTTTATTTTAGACTGCTCAGAAAATATTGTGGAACTTCAAGAACCTAGGAAAGTGATTGAATCCATTTTCGAAACTGCTTTTGCAACAGGTTTGTTTGAAAAAAATGATATCAAGGTGCGTTTAAATCCGTTTAAACATTCTTTAGTTCAAGGAGGTCAGGCTGATTTTATTCATGTATTTGGCAATATTATGGAAGGAAGAACTGAGGTTCAAAAAGCGAGTCTGTCTAAAGCAATTGTAGAGAGATTAAATAGTTTGTTTCCTGGTGTTCCTATTATTTCGATGAATATTAGAGATTTTGAAAAAGGATCTTATTGTAATAAAAATATGATTTAAGAACGATAAAATGGTACAAGATATTTTAACAGGAATAAAAGCCTATTTATCTTCCTTCGAGTTGTTAAGGACACTCAAGCTCTGGAAATATTTTGCAATCCCAGTTTTAATTAGTCTTGCAACAGCGGCATTAATTTTTGTGGTTGCCTATTTTTTATCTGGTACACTAGGCAATCTAATTGCAAGTTTTTGGGTCTTTGATTTTGGGAAAGAAGTGGTGTCCACAATCAGTAATGTTATTGGAGGAGCCATGATTCTTGTTTTCGGACTAATTATTTACCGACATGTAATTATGGCGCTATCAGCTCCATTTATGAGCCCAGTTTCTGAAGCAATTGAAAAACATTATTTAGGAGAAGTGCACACAGATACTAAATTTTCAGTGACACTTGCAAGAGCTATAAAAATTAATGCTAGGAATCTATGTAAAGAGATTCTGTTTATAATTCCGCTATTCTTTTTAAGTTTGATCCCTGTTATAGGAATATTTTTCACTGTATTAATAGTTTTAATTCAAGCGTATTATGCAGGTTTTGGAAATATGGATTATACCTTAGAACGTCATTATAATTATAAAAACAGTATTTCTTTTGTGAAACAACATAAAGGAATAGCGATAGGTAACGGAATTATATTTATGTTATTGCTAATGATTCCTGTAGTTGGAATTATTTTAGTATTGCCATTATCCGTTGTGTCAGCTACAAAAGAAACTGTAAAACGAATACACCAAGAAAAATAAGTCATTCCATGAAAGAAAAATTTCAAGAATATATATATCAATTACAAGATACGATTTGTAAAAAATTAGAAGAAATTGACGGTAAAGCTGTTTTTCAAGAAGATTTATGGGATAGGCCTGAAGGTGGAGGAGGAAGAACTCGTGTAATTGAAAATGGAAATGTTTTTGAAAAAGGAGGAGTTAATATTTCTGCTGTACATGGAAAACTCCCTGAAGCGATGCAGAAAAATTTTGGAGTGTCGCACTCTGATTTTTTTGCTTGTGGTTTGAGTTTGGTATTGCATCCTATAAATCCATTTGCACCAACCGTACATGCCAATTGGCGTTACTTTGAAATGTATGATGCTAATGGAGATATTGTAACACAATGGTTTGGTGGAGGACAGGATTTAACACCTTATTATTTATTTGATGAAGATGCAATTCATTTTCACAATGTTTGTAAGGGCGCTTGTGATAAACATGATGATTCGTTCTATCCAATGTATAAGGAACGTTGTGACACCTATTTTTACAATGCACACAGAAATGAGGGAAGAGGAATCGGAGGTTTGTTTTTCGATTATTTGAAAGAAACTGAAGCGGTTACAATGCAGGATCGATATGATTTTGTAACAGAAATTGGAGATAGTTTTTTGGAAAGCTATGTGCCAATTATTGAACGTAGAAAAAATAAAGAATACACCGAAGAAAATAAAAAATGGCAAGAAATTAGAAGAGGACGTTATGTAGAATTTAATTTAGTACATGACAAAGGAACCTTGTTTGGCTTAAAAACAAACGGACGAATAGAAAGTATTTTAATGAGCTTGCCGCCAAAAGTTCAATGGCATTACAATCATATTCCTGTGGCAGGAAGCGAGGAAGAGCGATTAGTTAATGTGCTTCAAAACCCTAAAGAGTGGCTTAAATAAGTTGTCATGTTTCTTGAATAACAATCGAGTTTTCTAGATCATTCAAATACAATACACAAACAGTAAGCATATGATAAAAGCAATAAAAAGGATTGGACTAATTATTAATTACAAAACATTTATTGTCTTGTTTTTATCTTTAGTGTCTACCTATTTTTGTAATCATTACCATATTACGGCTAATTTCCCGTTAACATTAATTGCTACAGCAATTATATTTCCAATAGTTTTTTCAATTGGTGGAGCATATAAACGTAGGGAGGCAGCTTTAGATCAGTATGGAAACATCAAAGCGCATGGAAGAGCTTTGTTTTTTGCAGTGAAGCATTGGTTGCCAGAAGCATCCAATGAAAAACAGGAGGAAGTAAAAAAACATCTGGGATACTTATTAGGTTCTTGCAAAACAATGTTTACAGAGCCTCTTGATAATTTACCAAAAAATGAAATAAGTATTTATGAAAGTTTTGATGAGTTATCAATGTTTATTAAAAGCTTAAGAAGTTTAGGTTTGCCTTCTGGTGAAGCTTCTAGAGCGAATTCATTCTTAAGTAAAATGATGGTTTCGTTCGAAAAAATTAAACATATTTATCAGTACAGGACACCACGTACTTTACGTACCTATAGTCAGATATTCATCATCATTTTACCAATTATTTATGGGCCTTATTTTGCAGAGGCTGCAAAAGAATATTCCGTATATTTAATTTATGCTATGCCTATATTATTTAGTGTAATTTTGGTAAGTCTAGATAATATCCAAATGCATTTAGAAAATCCATTTGATCAAGTAGGAGAAGATGATGTAGAGTTTAATGTAGAAAAATTTATAGCAAGTTTAAAATAATATTATGTATCCACTTAGAAGAAATAGACGATTAAGAACTAATGAAGCAATTAGAGCATTAGTACGTGAAAACGACATTACTCCAAATGATTTTTTAGTACCACTTTTTGTGGTAGAAGGAATGGGAGTAAAGGACGAAATTGCCTCTATGCCTAATTATTACCGTTTCAGTTTGGATTTGCTATATATGGAAGTGAAAGCACTATCGGCAATGGGGTTAAAATCGGTATTGTTGTTTGTAAAAGTTCCCGACAAATTAAAGGATAACGCGGGTACAGAAGCTCTAAATGAAAAAGGTTTAATGCAGCGTGCAATTCAAACTGTTAAGGATGCTTGCCCGGACATGTTAGTCATGACAGACGTGGCATTGGACCCATATTCTTCTTTTGGACATGATGGTATTGTTGAGGACGGAATTATTTTAAATGATGAAACTGCTGAATTGCTAGCAGAAATAGCTGTTTCTCACGCAGAAGCTGGAGCTAATTTTGTTGCGCCAAGTGACATGATGGATGGTCGTATTGGAGTAATACGCGAAGCCTTGGAAGATGAAGGAATGATTGATGTTGGTATCATGAGTTACTCCGCTAAATATGCATCTGCTTTTTACGGACCATTTAGAGACGCGTTGGACTCTGCTCCTGGATTTGGCGATAAGAAAACCTATCAAATGGATTATGCAAACCGTTTTGAAGCACTTCGTGAAACAGAAATGGATATTGATGAAGGAGCTGATATTGTAATGGTAAAACCAGGAATGCCATATTTAGATATTGTGCGTGAAGTAAAAAATGAATTTGATGTTCCAGTAGCGGTATATCAAGTAAGTGGCGAATATTCTATGATTAAAGCTGCCGCAGAAAAAGGATGGCTGAATCATGACCAAACCATGATGGAAAGTACAATGGCTTTTAAACGAGCTGGAGCTGATATTATTGCAAGTTATTTTGCAAAGGATATCGTAAAATTATTATCATAGTCCAGATTTTATTATGGAACTCACTATTTTTTAATTTATTAAATTTAAACACATGACATTACTTATTACATATGCAGTTTTATCAATAGTTATTTCTTTTATATGTTCTATTCTGGAGGCGGTATTGTTAAGCGTTACACAAACGTTTATTAGCGTAAAAAAGAAAGAAGGAAAAGGTTTTTCAAATCGGTTAGAAGAAATGAAAAAGGATGTTGATAAGCCTTTAATTGCAATCCTTACTTTAAATACAGTAGCGCATACAGTTGGAGCAATTATGGTTGGTACGGAAGCAAAATCGGTGTTTAATGATGATGGTAATGGAGTGTTTCTTGTGTCTGCCGTTATGACTGTTTTAATTTTGGTTGCTTCTGAGATTATTCCAAAAACGATCGGAGCTACCTATTGGAAAAAATTAGTGCCCGTTACCGTAATGATTTTAAGTGGAATGATTCTGTTTTTTAAATGGACAGGTATCATTTGGTTACTGCAATTATTTACAAAATTATTTGGTAAAGGAGCGCATGGAGAAAGCGTACTGAGTAGAGAGGATTTTTCCGCAATGGCAGATATAGCTAAAGAAGAAGGAGTTTTTGAAGAGTCGGAATCTAAGGTAATCAAGAATTTATTAAACTTTAAAACTATTTTAGTAGAAGATATAATGACACCACGAACAGTTATGAAAATAGCTGATGAACAAACGAGTGTCAAAGATTTTTATGAGGAGAATAAAAACTTAGGGTTTTCAAGAATTCCAATTTATGAGAAGCAACCTGATAATATCATAGGTTACGTGCTTAAAGATGATGTGTATAAGCAGTTAGTAGAGGATGAAGACCAATTATTATTAAAAGTACTAAAACGTGAAATCTTAGTGATTGACAGGAGAACCCCTGTGCCAAATTTATTCAAAAAATTAATAGCCGAAAAAGAACACATCGCTTTAGTGGTAGATCAGTATGGTTCGGTAAGTGGAGCAGTAACTATGGAAGATGTTATTGAAACCTTATTAGGACTAGAGATAATGGACGAAAGTGATACCGATGTTGATATGCAACAATTAGCAAGAGAAAACTGGGAAAACCGTACAAAAGGATAGGAATATTAGGGATGAATAAAGAGGCTGAAATAGTATATATAAACACTCCTATCGGTGTGTGTAAAATAAAAGGAAGTCACTTGGGGGTTTCTGAAGTTTCTATTTTAGATGATCCAGAAGTAATTACTACGGTTATTCCAAATTCTTTAAAAAATTGTGTTACTCAGTTAAATGAATATTTTAATGGAGACAGAAAAGTATTCGATTTAAAGTTAGCCTATGTAGGAACCGATTTTCAAAAAAAAGTTTGGCAATCGCTTAATGCTATCCCATATGGTAAAACAACCAATTATTTAAAACAAGCTCGGTTATTAGGCGATGAAAAAGCAATTAGAGCAGTAGCTTCAGCAAATGGAAAAAATCCTTTTGGGATTGTGCTACCATGTCATCGAGTTGTAGGTTCTGACGGTTCTCTTACTGGCTACGCAGGAGGATTATGGCGTAAAAAATGGTTGTTGGATCATGAACAAGGATGTGAACAGCAGTCGCTGTTTTAAAATTTATACAAGTATCCGAAAGTTTCAAGAAATACTTAATTTATTGTCAGATTGAGCTTGTCGAAATCCATAAAGCATTGGTTTTTATAAGACTTCGATACTTTGGCTATGCTCAGCACAGGTTCCACTCAGTTTGACAACTATTTTTAGTATCAAAAATTAAGTTTTTCTTTTTAAATACCTACAAAGCACTGTTAAATAACGAGTTTACTTTAACACACCTCAACAAATTAACAAACTTTCGGATAGCAGTGAAAATTTATAAGATATTATTTACCCGCTACCGCCCGTCTGTGACGTGTGGTAATCATGAGTAAGTAACCCCAACTATCGCTCACTAGTATCTCTATAATAGGGATTTACAATAAAAAAAATGTGTAACTTTATAAAATGAGTAGGGATTATAAGTTATCATAATAAATCAGGTCTTTATTTTGTTTCTTTTGCAACAGTATATTGGATAGAAGTTTTTACACGTGAAGCATATCTTACTATATTAGCGAAAAGTATAGATTATTGTAGAATAGAAAAAGGTATGAAACTATATGCTTAGTGCTTTATACCAAGTCATATACATTTAATATTTAGAGCAATTAATGAAAATTAAACAACACTTTTAAGAGAATTTAAAAAATATATTGCTAAAAAAATAATACATGCAATAGAAGAAAATGCGCAAGAAAGTAGACGAGAATGGTTCCTTTGGATGTTTGAAAAAGCTGGAAAGGAAAAAAGTAATATTATTAAGTATCAATTTTGGCAACATGATAATCAACCCATAGAATTATGGAGTACGAAAGTAATATTGCAAAAGGTAAATTACATACACAATAATCCTGTAATAGAGGTTTTGTAACTGAGTTTACTGATTGGAAATACTCAAGTGCAAGAAATTTTGCTGATGACCATACTATTTTGACAATTGATGAGATAGGATTTTTAGGATAATTTAGTTTTTCTGTTTATCGCCACTCGTCACAGACGAGCGGTATCGGGGGGAGTTACTATATACTAGTGATTATAAGATAAAAATTAAATAATTATGAAAACAAAATTAGTAATAACATTTATCCTATTAATTATTCTTTCAAGTTGTTCAAAAAAGTTATATAAAGAATATTCTTTTAAACAAAAAGATGTTAGAGAATTAAAATTTTATTTTATAAATGACACCTTGGGTTCTTTTAAGGTAAAATATTTATGCTCAAATGTATTAATAGATATTGAACAAAAATTTATTTATAAAGAAACATCAGAAGGTATATTTTCTTTTAAAGGAATTGGTAAACAAAAAAGTGACTCTTTTATTTATGTGCCTTTAGAAAAATTAAATAATTGCGTAAAATCAAAACAATCTATCAGTATAGAAAAAATACCTCTAATAATAGATGAAGAAATTGTAATCTATAAAAAGAGTTTATTTTGGCAGAAGGTTGAAAACGGAAAAGTTATTAGTGCTCTATTGTTTAAAGCTAGGTAGTGTCAAATTATGAGGTGCAAACCGTTAAGCCCTGCTACCGCTCGTATGAATTAAAATAAATCGGGCTACTGCTCGTTTGTAACGAGTAGCGGTTATGAGTAAGACATAAAAAAAGGATAGTGCAGATTTGTAACCTGATGGCTCGGATATATAAAATTTACAAAGTCAAGTGCTAGTGCGGAAATGTTTTCCGTACCGAGTATGAGTGAGTATGAGGAAATAAGGCTAATAATTTAAGTGTGAAATTCAAATAGTAATATTGGAGTCTTTATTGCGGTTTGTTAATGAAAATTATATTTTACTCTACTCATGTGATGCTGAACTAAATTCAGCATGACGAAATAGTAATCACTATCACCGTTCTTCTATGACAATCATCGTTTTAATTCTCAGATATTTTCTTTATCGTAAACTTCTCGCATGCAGGAGATCATAATAGTTTCTTAATATCTCATTTATTTGTATTGAGAATCTTGATTGATTATACGTACCTTTAATTTTATGTATAAAATAGCCTTTGAGTTTTTAAAACGTTTTTTTTCTGAAGCAACACTGTTTAAACATGGTTTTAATATATCACCTATGTACAGAAGATCTGTAGGGAAGATTATATCTGTTTCAAAGAACTTACATGAAGTATCCATAAAAATACCATTAAATTATAAAAACAGAAATTATGTAGGAGCTATTTTTGGTGGTAGTATGTTTTCGGCTACCGATCCAATTTATATGATTCAATTAATGAATATTTTAGGTAGTGAATATGTTGTTTGGGATAAAGCCGCATTTGTAAAATATAAAAGGCCAGCAATGGAAGACGCTTTTGCGAAGTTTATTTTCTCAGAAGATGAAATAACTCAAATAAAAAAAGAAGTTTCTGAGCAAAAAGAAATTGATTTTAAAAAGCAGGTCAACATTGTTAGTGACTCAGGAGTAGTGTTTGCTGAAGTGATAAAAACCATTTACATCTCCCAAAAAAGCCATTATAAAGAAAAAATGAAGTTAAGAAAATTGAATTCATAATGCTTGAAAAAATTAAATCAGAAAACATTCTATTTTTAGATATTGAAACTGTTCCAGAACACATTAATTTTAATGAGTTAGCGGAAAATAGTAAAGAACTTTGGGCGAAGAAAACAAAGTATAAAAGAAAAGAAGAGTTCTCGCCAGAAGAGTTTTATAATAGAGCAGGAATTTGGGCTGAGTTTGGTAAAATCATCTGTATTTCTGTAGGGTATTTTGTTATTGATAAATCCAGCAGAAGTTTTAGGATAACTTCTTTTTCAGGAGATGAGAAAAAATTATTGTCTGATTTTAAAGGCTTATTAGATACGCATTTTTTCAAACCATATCATTTATTATGTGCCCATAATGGAAAGGAATTTGATTTTCCGTTTATCGCCAGGCGAATGGTTATTCATGGAGTAGAAATACCAAATGCATTAAATTTATTTGGAAAAAAGCCATGGGAAATTCCGCATTTAGATACAATGGAATTGTGGAAATTCGGAGATTATAAACACTATACATCATTAAAATTATTGACAAATATTTTAGGTATTCCATCACCTAAGGATGATATTGATGGAAGCCAAGTAGCTGCCGTGTATTACGAAGATCAAAATATAGAACGGATAATCAGTTATTGTGAAAAGGATACGATTGCGGTAGCCCAAGTGTTTTTAAAATTTAAAAGAGAGCCTTTATTAAGTGTTGAAGAAATTGTATTTGTGTGATATCAATTAAAATTAAAGAACACTATATTTGATCGTTTCTTTTTGATTTATTTCCGCTAAAAAATATAACCGTAACTATATTTCGACAAGATTAGCACTGGCGCTACGCAATATTATTAAAGTCAACTAAATCAAAAATAATTTAATTTACTTAGGAGCATATTGAAGTTTAATTGGCATTATGCCATCTAAGGTTGTATATTTAATTTATGAATGATGTTATTTTAGAAGTTAATAACCTATCAATCTCTTTTGAATCCTATCAAAAGAGTAACCAAGTGTTGTTTGATGTTTCTTATCAATTAAAAAAAAATGAAATATTAGGGATAGTTGGTGAATCGGGGTCAGGAAAATCCGTATCATCATTGGCTATTTTAGGGTTGCTTCCTAAAAAACAAGCGCGATTTAAGTCGGGTGAAATTAAATATTTAGAAAATGATTTGTTAGCATATTCCGATTCGGATTTCCAGCAACTACGAGGAAATAAAATTGCAATAATTTTTCAAGAACCTATGACGTCGTTAAACCCATCACTTACCTGTGGGAAACAAGTTATTGAAGTTCTCGTACGGCATTTAAACCTTTCAAGAAAGGAGGCTAAACTAGAAGTGTTGTCTTTATTTGAAAAAGTAAAGCTCCAACTCCTGAAGAAATTTACAATAAATATCCGCATCAAATTTCTGGAGGTCAGAAACAACGTGTTATGATAGCCATGGCTATAGCATGCAAGCCTGATGTGTTAATTGCTGACGAGCCTACAACCGCGCTTGATGTTACGGTTCAAAAAGAAATTATAGTCTTGTTAAAGTCTATTCAGCAAGAAACTAAAATGAGTATTATTTTCATTTCTCATGATCTGGCATTGGTTTCTGAAATATGTGATAATATAGTGGTCATGTATAAAGGTCGTATTGTTGAAAAAGGAACAGTACATGAGGTTTTTAAGAATCCAAAAAATGAATATACTAAGGCGTTAATAAATTCAAGACCTTCAGTCAATGAGCGTTTAAAAGTGTTGCCAACTATACAAGATTACTTGAATAATACAATATCAAATAAAGTAATCTCATTAATTGAAAGGGTTGAAAATCACGATAAAATGTATGATTCAGTGCCTTTGTTGAAAGTAGTTAATATTGATAAAGAATATGTAACAAAAGGATTACTGTTTACTAAAGATGTTAATTTTAAAGCAGTGAATAATGTTAGTTTTAACTTGTATGAGGGAGAAACTTTAGGTTTGGTTGGAGAGTCTGGTTGTGGGAAATCTACCTTAGGGAATGCTATTTTACAATTAGATAAAGCTACTGCTGGCGAAATATTCTATAAAGGAGTTGATATTACCAAAATATCTAAATCAGAATTAAGAATATTGAGGAAAGAAATTCAGTTGATTTTTCAAGATCCATATTCATCGTTAAATCCTCGTATTCCTGTAGGTAAAGCTATTATGGAACCCATGAAAGTTCATAAGTTGTATAAAGATGAGAAAGAACGAAAGGCGAAAACAATTGAATTGTTAGAGCGTGTAGGTTTGTCCGAAGAACATTTTTATCGCTATCCGCATGAGTTTTCAGGTGGTCAGCGGCAACGAATAGGGATTGCGCGTACTATTGCAGTGAACCCTAAGTTAATTATCTGTGATGAGTCAGTATCTGCATTGGATATTTCTGTTCAAGCACAAGTGTTGAATTTGTTAAATGAACTGAAAGAGAAATTCGGATTCAGTTACATATTTATTTCTCATGATTTAGCTGTTGTAAAATACATGAGTGATCAATTGGTAGTGATGAATAAAGGTGAAATAGAAGAAATAGGAGAGGCAGATAGTATTTATGCTAACCCAAAAACGGAATATACACGATCCTTAATTAATGCAATTCCGAAAGGTATTTAAAGATGAATAAACAGAAATATCAATAAAGTTATCTCGGTTTATTTATATATAGTCACTGCTATCCAAAAGTTCATTAATTTGTTGATATATGTTAAAATAAACTCGTTATTTAACAGTGCTTTGTTGGTATTAAAAAAGATAAACTTAATTTTTTGATACTAAAAATAGCTATCAAACTGAGCTTGTCGAAGTCTTATGAAAACCAATGCGTTATGGATTTCGACAAGCTAAAGCTTCAATAAATTAAGTTTTTATTGAAGCTTTCGGATACTAGTGATATATAGCATCTAATTTAAATTACACTTATAAGCGGATTATTCCAAAATCATTTCCGGGATATCTCCTTCAATAAGTAAGGTTCCTTCAGTTGCTTTTTGAATGTCTTCTACAGAGATTCCTGGAGCTCTTTCTAGTAATTTAAAGCCTTTATCGGTAACTTCTAAAACGGCAAGGTTCGTTACTATTTTCTTAACACAACCTACTCCGGTTAATGGAAGGGAACAGTTTTTTAATAATTTTGATTCACCACGTTTGTTAGTATGCATCATGGCAACAATAATGTTCTCAGCAGAAGCGACTAAATCCATTGCTCCTCCCATACCTTTCACCATTTTACCAGGTATTTTCCAGTTGGCAATATCTCCATTTTCAGAAACTTCCATAGCTCCTAAAATAGTTAAGTCAACATGCTGACCACGTATCATAGCAAAACTAGTAGCGGAGTCAAAAAAACTAGCTCCATTTAATGTGGTAATTGTTTGTTTACCGGCGTTTATAATATCTGCATCCTCTTCTCCTTCAAAGGGGAAAGCTCCCATTCCTAAAACGCCATTTTCACTTTGAAATTCTACTTCAATGTTTGATGGAATATAGTTTGCAACTAACGTAGGTATTCCAATACCTAAATTTACAAAATACCCGTCTTTTAATTCTTTAGCAATACGTTTTGCTATTCCAGTTTTATCTAACATTTTATTAATGTATCAATTAGTTAATTGAACAATGTATCAATTTTTATTTTTGATACTCGTACTTAAAATTTTATATATAATCAATCCGAGTTGATTAATTTGCTCCTTTAAAATCAAACTAGTCGGGTAGTTATCAGATTTTTCACATAGCGTTAACCAGTATTTTGTTTCCTCTAATTCTTTTGCCGCTATTTTAACTTTATGAATAAAATCTGCTCTGAATTCTGAGCTTCATGAATATTAGCTCCAATGCAAGTACCAGATTTTAATAATTGTTTAGAAATAACGTATTTTTTATTCTTTTCTAACTCTTCACAATATTTAATAACTAACAATGCAGCTTCAATTGATTTATCTACAACTAAATTTTTCATTGTTATATTGGTTCATTATTAAATTGAGTTTTCTCGTGAACGAACGGTGCGTTGCTCTATTCTTTTTTCATAGTCTTTTCCTTGAAAAATTCGCTGTACGAATATTCCTGGTACATGAACTTGATTAGGGTCTAATTCACCTGCAGGGACCAATTCTTCAACTTCTGCGATAGTTATTTTTGCTGCACCACACATGCATGGATTAAAATTACGAGCGGTACCTTTAAATATTAAGTTTCCAGCAGTATCACCTTTCCAAGCTTTTACAATAGCAAAGTCAGCTTTAAAAGCTTCTTCTAAAACATACATTTTTCCGTTAAATTCTCTTGTTTCTTTTCCTTCTGCTACTTCAGTACCATATCCTGCAGGTGTAAAAAAGGCAGGGAATCCAGCTTGTGCAGCTCTACATTTTTCTGCTAAAGTACCTTGTGGAGTTAATTCAACATCTAATTCTCCAGAAAGCATTTGACGTTCAAATTCATCATTCTCTCCAACATAAGAAGAGATCATTTTTTTTATTTGCTTCCCTTGCAATAATAATCCTAAACCGAAATCATCAACTCCAGCATTATTAGAAATACAAGTAATTTCTCTTACATTTTTTTTAACCAATTCAGAAATACTATTTTCAGGTATTCCACAAAGTCCAAAGCCACCTAGCATTAATGTCATACCGTTTTCTATTCCGGTTAAGGCTTCTTCTACGTTTTGTACTGTTTTTTTAATCATGGTATAATATTATATTGTTGTAACCTTAAAATTCAGGGTTGTCATCGGAATTATTCTCAGCCCATTTTTTACAATCGACTTCGATGCTTAAGTTCTCAGGTTTTTTAAAAGATTCTTGAGAAATATTTAATTCTTTATTAGCGTAACAACTCTTCATGTATTGCCCCCAAATAGGCAATGCCATTGTAGCTCCTTGACCGTATTCAGTACTTCTAAAGTGCACAGATCTGTCGTCAGCTCCAACCCAAACACCAGTTACTAAATTAGGTACCATCCCCATAAACCAACCGTCAGAATTGTTTTGTGTAGTACCTGTTTTGCCGGCAATATCATTTTTGAATTCGTACGGATGCCCTGTGATGATTCCTTTTTTGTAGGCGTTACTCCAAGTGTTTTTTCCAGTTCTTAATCTTGCTCCTGAACCAGACCTTGTAACTCCTTCCATAACTTTTACCGTTACATAGGCAGATTCCGCGCTTAGGACATCTTTAGTTTCAGGAACATTTTGATATAAAATAGTTCCATTTTTATCTTCAATTCTTGAAATAACTGTGGGTTTTATATATTGTCCCATATTGGCTAAAGTGCTATATGCATTTACCATTTCATATAAGCTTAATTCAGCAGTTCCTAAACAAATAGAGGGTACTTCAGGTATTTCGCTGGTAACTCCTAAATTTTGTGCCATTTGCACTACGTTTTTTGGACCTACTTGATTCATTAGTTTAGCAGATATGGTATTGATTGAGTTTGCTAAGGCCGATTTTAAACTAACCATTCCGGAATATTTTCCATTCGAATTTTTAGGACACCAATCGTTTAAATTGTCAAATTTCCCTTGAGGTATGCAGAAATAAGAGTCAGATATGGTATCACATGGAGAGTATTTTAACTGGTCAATTGCTGTAGCGTATACAAAAGGTTTAAAGGTTGATCCTACTTGTCTTTTTCCTTGTTTAGCATGATCAAACTTGAAATGTTTATGGTTAATTCCTCCAACCCATGCTTTTACATGTCCTGTTTGTGGATCCATAGATAGCAAGCCTGTACGTAAGAATTTTTTATAATACAACATAGAGTCCTTTGGAGTCATAATAGTGTCTATTTCTCCGTTCCAAGAAAAGACTCTCATTTTCTTTTTTACATCAAAAGAGGCATAAGCTTCTGCTTTTGATTTCCCCATTTCCTTGGTGTAAACCCTATAGCGCTCTGATCGCCTCATTGCGGTTTTCAGTAACTTATCGATTTCCTTTTGATTTAATTTCCTAAAAGGAGCCGTTTTATTTTTTTTGTTTTGAATATCAAGTTCTCCTTGTAGGTTTTTCATATGCTTTTTCATTGCAGTTTCTGCAAATGCTTGCATACGCGAATCAATAGTTACGTGTATTTTTAAACCATCATTATAAAGGTTGAATTTGTCGCCGTCTTTGCTTTTTGGATTGTCTTTAATCCATGCCTTCATTTCTTTTTTAAGGTGTTCTCTAAAGTAAGTAGCTAACCCAGCATTGTGGTGCTCAGGAGTAAAATTTAATTTTAAAGGTAATTTTTGAAGTGAGTCTTTTTGTTCTATAGAAATTAATTCATTTCGGTGCATTTGTTTGAAAACAACATTCCTACGATTTCTAACTCCAACTGGGTTTTTTATTGGGTTATATAAGGAAGAGTTTTTAAACATTCCTACTAATATTGCTGCTTCAACTTGGTTGATGTTTTTCGGTTCTTTTCCGAAATAAATTCTGGTTGCCGAACGTATTCCATCACCATTGTTACCAAAATCATATATGTTGTAATACATAGCAATAATCTCTTGTTTGGTATATTGGCGTTCCAAACGGGTAGCTATAACGTATTCTTTAAATTTTTGAGACATTCTATTAACTAAACTCCCACGACCTTCTTTTTGATGAAACAATAGTTTAGCTAATTGTTGCGTAATAGTACTTCCTCCTCCTTTTTGTCCTAATTGGATAATAGCAGTAATGGTTCTTCTAAAATCAATTCCTGAATGTTCGTAAAAACGTTCATCTTCTGTAGCAACAAGGTTGTCAACCAAATGTTTTGATAAGTCGTCGTAAACAATAGGTGTTCTATTATCATTTAAATAAAATTTACCAAGTGTTTTATTGTCGGCACTAATAATTTCAGAAGCTAAATCTGTTTTTGGATTTTCTAGAACAGTATGATCAGGCATATCACCTAATGCTCCGATAGAAGCTAATGCAAAAGGGATTGCTAAACAAATGATTGCTGCAACGAATAACAACCAAAACCATTTGATAAATTTCCCAAAACTAGTAGTTTTTTTTACTGCCTTCTTTTGTACTTTCTTAGCCATGTTTATAATGCTTTTTCCTCGGTTGTATTTTTCTCTATTCTAAACCCTACGTCAGTGATTCCTTTTAATTCAGGAACACCATTTGTGGCTCCATTTTTTCTAATGGCATGTGTTACGTTAAGTATGTATTCTCCTTGTTCATTGAAGTGAAATTGTTCTTTGTACCAGAGTTTATTTTCTTTTATTTCAGAAAAACCAGTCCCTAACCATTCACCTCTAGGAGTAGTCATCTCATATTCTAAGGTGTCAACAATTTTAATATTACTAGGAGAGGTTAAACTTGCAATTAAAAATAAATTACTAAACTCATAAGTGCTGTTGTTACGTATGTTTATAAACAAATCATAAGTAGCAATAGTGTCAGGAGCTTGAAATTTAAAATCAACGATGGCATCTCTATTCCATGTGGTTGAAATTGTTTTATACTCGTCCATAACATGTTTTGAATCACATGAAAAAAGAGCAAAAATAGTAATAAAAAGGACTAAGTAATTACGCATCTTTTTGAGGTGATTTGTCTTTACTTGGGTTACTCTTGTTTCTGTTTTGCGGTCTTGGTTTTGGCTTATGTTGAGGCTTTTTTGGAGCGTCACTATTTCTAGGTTTTGGTTTGTGTTGAGGCTTTTTTGGAGCATCACCATTTTGAGGTTTGTGTGCTGGTTTTTTGTTTTGTTGACCTGCAGGTTTATTTGCAGCAGTTTTATCGTCTGTTTTTCTTTGTGGTCGACGTTTATTAGGTGGTTTATTAGTATTTTCTTTTCTTTTATCCGAAGATTTTTTAGAGTCCGTCGAGTTTTGAGGTTTTCTTTTTTGCTGTGGTTTTCTACCTTTCTTTTGTTTTGGTTTGTCAAAACGAGTTAAGCTGTCTTGTCCAACAACATTTTCAAATTCAACTGCAGCCTCTTCTTCTAGTTCAAAAACATAGTCTTCTAAGCTAGGAACAATATTTCCTTTTTTATTTTCACTAATGATTTCATTGGCATCCTTAGTAGTAAGCATAAACCAATTCATCCATTCTCCTTCATAAGCATACCAAATAATTCCTTTGAAAATATCAGTTTTTTGAGAAACTGCATTTCCTTTTTTAGTTTTTAATTTGATATTTTTATCAGGAAAATGTTTTAATGCATCTAGATATGAATCTAATTCGTAGTTCAAACAACACTTTAATTTACCACATTGGCCAGCTAGTTTTTGCGGGTTTAAGGATAGTTGTTGGTAACGAGCAGCAGATGTGCTTACTGATCTGAAATCCGTTAACCAAGTAGAACAACATAATTCTCTTCCGCAGGAACCAATACCTCCAAGTCTTGCAGCTTCTTGACGAAAGCCAATTTGGCGCATTTCAATACGAATACTAAATTCTTTGGCGAATTCTTTAATTAGCTGCCTAAAATCTACGCGTTCTTCTGCAGTATAATAAAAAGTAGCTTTTGAAGCATCTCCCTGAAACTCAATATCAGAGATTTTCATTTTTAATCTCAATTCAATAGCTAGTTGTCTAGCACGAACCTTCATCGGTTCTTCTTTTTCCCTGGCTTTAGTCCAGATGTCAATATCTTTTTGAGAAGCTTTTCGATATATTTTTTTTACCTCTTCACTGTCAATTTTTACTTTTTTCTTCTTCATTTGTACTTTAACCAATTCCCCGGTTAAAGTGATCATTCCAACATCATGTCCTGGCGAAGCTTCGGTAGCGACGATATCACCAATTGATAAAGTTAAATTTTCGGTGTTTTTAAAGTAATGTTTTCTTCCGTTTTTAAAACGTACTTCAACACAATTAAACGGTTCTTGTCCGTTTGGTAAAGTCATATTTGATAACCAGTCAAATACAGTAAGTTTGTTGCAGCTATCAGAAGCACATGTTCCATTGCTTTTGCAACCTTTTGGTTTTCCGTCAGTTCCGGTACCACAATTATTACAAGCCATAATATATATAGAGCCTCAAGAGGCATAAATTCGTTAAAAAAAATAGTAACTGTAAATATACATTTTTTATTCTGAAGGCTTGTGGGTATAGTATTAAAATACAAAAAGCCCCTGTTGAAAACAGAAGCTTTTTATGGGCTAATTCGTTACTAAATTTCTAAACTAATGATAACTTTTCGAAGTGTTTTCTCGAAAATCATTGTGTTAAAAAGTAACGAATATTAGCCACCGTCTAGCTTACAATTACTAACTATAGAAGTAGCAATTGTAAAACCGTGAACGCTTGTAATGATATGTATGCTTAAAAATCTCATTTGTTTTTGAAATGGGTTGGTCGCTTTATTAATAGATGGTTTATTTTGTAAAAGGTTGCGTTAAAAATATTTTTTTTAAGAAAAAAGGATGTTAATAAATTGAAAAAGTTATGATTGTTTGCTCTAAAAAGAAACTGTACTTTAGCAAAAAGTTAATATAAAACGGGATTTATGAGTTCAGAGAAAGAAGCAAAACTAAAAGCATTAAAGCTTACTTTAGATAAGTTGGATAAGGCGTACGGTAAAGGAACCGTAATGAAAATGGGAGATAAGCCGGTTGTAGAGATAGATACAATTTCTACAGGTTCTTTAGGACTAGATTTAGCTTTAGGAGTAGGTGGTTTGCCAAGAGGTAGAGTAGTTGAAATTTATGGACCTGAATCTTCTGGAAAAACAACATTAGCTTTACATGCAATTGCAGAAGCACAAAAAAAAGGTGGTATTGCTGCTTTTATTGATGCGGAACATGCTTTTGATCGTTTTTATGCTGAAAAATTAGGAGTTGAGGTAGATAATTTAATTATTTCTCAACCTGATTATGGAGAGCAGGGATTAGAAATTACAGAGAACTTAATTCGTTCCGGAGCAATTGATATTGTTGTGATTGATTCAGTAGCGGCATTAACTCCAAAAAGTGAAATTGAAGGAGAAATGGGTGATTCTAAAATGGGGTTACACGCACGTTTAATGTCACAGGCATTAAGAAAACTTACTGGAGCTATAAATAAAACAAATTGTACCGTAATATTTATTAACCAGTTAAGAGAAAAAATTGGAGTTATGTTTGGTAATCCTGAAACTACAACTGGTGGTAATGCATTAAAATTTTATGCATCTGTACGACTAGATATCAGAAGATCAACTCAGATTAAAAATAATGATGGTGCTGTAATTGGAAATAAAACAAGGGTAAAAGTTGTGAAAAATAAAGTAGCACCACCTTTCCAATTGACAGAATTTGATATTATGTATGGAGAAGGGATTTCTAAAGTAGGTGAAATTATCGATTTAGGAGTTGAGTTTAATATTGTAAAAAAGAGTGGTTCATGGTTTAGTTATGGTGATACTAAACTTGGTCAAGGTAGGGAGGCTGTGAAGAATTTACTTAAAGATAATCCGGAATTAATGGAAGAGCTGGAAGAGAAAATAGTTACAGCTATTGCGGAAAAATAAATAAAATTCGCAGTTCGTAAATAAAAAAAACCTGGTATATCCAGGTTTTTTTTATTTTTATACGCAACCTTTTGTAACTTTAAGCATCTGATTAAATAGGAGGTATAAGGAAAGGTGAGTATGAGGAATAGTACTTTGGTGTTATTGGTAGGGCTACTAATGTTAAATTGTAGTGTTGATGAAGGGGTGCAGACAAATTATGCTTTGCTTCCAATTGAGAGCATTCAGTTGCCAAATGAATTCATGCTAAATCAGGAATATGAAATCCCTATTGTTTTTAACAGACCAACAAGCTGTCATGGGTATTACGATATTTTTTTAAAAGCTGATAATAAAGTTAGGACATTGGCGGTTCAGAGTATTGTATATGATAATTCTGAATGTGTCGATTTAGTTGAAGGTAATCAAGCGAATCAATCGTTTGTATTCAGAGTTTTGTACGACCAAGTGTATGTGTTTCGAATTTGGAAGGGGATAGATGAATTGGGAGAAGAAATATATGAAGAAATCGAAGTGCCTGTAGTTAATTAAAAATCGAAATCGAGTATGAGTTTAGAACAACTCATTATAAAATGTAAAAAGAATAATAGAGAAGCACAAGGGGAGCTGTATAGCTTATATGCTAAAAAACTATTTACCCTTTGCTTGAAGTATTCTAAAAATTATGCAGAGTCGGAAGATAATTTGCAAGACTCTTTTTTGACTATTTTTAGCAAAATAATTCAGTATAACGGCAAAGGTTCATTTGAAGGATGGATGAAAAGAATTGTAATAAATACAGCTTTGCAACGGTATAGAAAAGCAAGTGTGTTAGATGTTGTAAAAGACGATGATTTTATTGAAGAGATAGTAGAGGTTGAAGTAAATCATGTGTCTTTAGATTTTTTGTTGTCGATTATTCAGGAGTTACCTGACAAATATAGATTGGTATTTAACTTGTATGTTTTGGATGGTTTTTCTCATAAAGAAATCGCATCGATGGTTAACGTATCAGTTGGCACATCAAAATCTAATTTGTCAAGGGCAAGGAATATTTTAAAAGAGAAAATTGAAGAAAATGAATTCAGAAATAAACAAACCCTTTGAAAATGGGCAATAAAAAAAACATAGATCAATTGTTTCAGGAGCAGCTCAAAGATTTTGAAGCAACTCCTAATACAGCAATGTGGGATTCTATTCAAGCCAAACTGGATGAAGATGATCCCAGTAAAAAAAGAATGCCACTTTGGATTTTTTACAGCGGATTAGTAGCTACAGCAATTGTTTTCATTGCTGTTAGTATTTCTGTTTTGTCTACTGATGAAAATATTGTAGCTGTCCCAAAATCAGAGATTCAATTGAGGGAGAAGTGCTTGTTTTTGATAAAGAAGGTCACAAGGTAGTGTCAGCTGAAGGTATTGAGAGAGCTATTGATTTAGAACTGAAAAACAAAACTAATATCACTACTGATCAAGTGTTTGAATTTAATAAAAAAGAGCTTTTTTTAGAAGATGTGTCATTTAAAAACCAGCGTACTGGTGTCTCTAAGAAGGTAGTTTCAAAAAAGAGTTCTAAGGGGGTTAAAAGTAAAAACAAAGATATGTTGTCATTGTCTACCGATAATTTGTTACAGCGAGAAACATATTTAAATCAAAGTAGTTTTGATAAAGCAGTTTTAAAGAATAAGTTTCGTTCTGGTTTGAGTGGTAGGCGTTCAAGGCAAGAGAAAAAGGGTGATAAGAGTGTTAAAGGGAATGATATTCAGAACTTAATAAGTCATGCTTCAGTTTTTTCAAAAGTAAGTATTTCAGAGAATAATGATTTAGAGCAGGAAACTAGAAGTAATGATGCGATTGCTGCTGTAGCAGATAATGTAAATGAAAAAGCAAGTGTGCAAGAAGAAGATCTTGTAATTAATTCAATTAAAGATTCAGTTTTTATTGTAAAGAAAAAGGAGGCAAGTGCAAATAATATTGGAACAAGTTCAGGGGTTGTAATTAGTCAGAATAATCCAGTTTCCAAAGAGGTTTCAATTCAAGAAGAGGAATGTGTAGAAGAGGAAGTTGAATTTCCAGTGGAGAAGACAATAGAAGAGGCAATTGCAGTATTGGAAGAGCAGTTAAATGAAGAAGAGAATAAAGAGGAGGAAGTTGTTTTTAATAAATGGAAGATAGCTCCTAATATTGCTCCGGTATATTATAATACCTTAAGTGCAGGATCTCCAATTGATAGTGAGCTGTCAGTAAATAAGAAAAAAGGAAAGATTAATTTGAGTTATGGTATAGGTGTAGGTTATGCTATAAATAAAAAACTTACAATTCGTACAGGGGTTAATAAAATTAGCTTGGGATATAGTACTCAAGATGTGGCTATTTATCCTGTAACAGAATCTCCAGTTGATGTGAGAGGGCTTAGGAATGTAACTCTTACGTCAGAAAGTTCGTCTCTTAATTTGGTTGGGTCGAGTAGTTATTCTGTTTCTCAGATCCCGTCTTCATTTTCATTGTTGTTTGACTCCAGTTTAAATCAGCGTTTTGGTTACTTGGAAGTTCCGGTAGAATTAAGTTATAAGATATCAAATAAAAAAATGAAGATTGCAATAATTGCTGGGATGAGTACTTTTTTCTTAAATGAGAATGATATTTTTACGGTAACTAATGGTGTTGAAACTCATATTGGGGAAGCGAATAATCTAAATAAGATAAGCTATAGTACAAATGTTGGACTTGGTTTTAATTACGAAATTTCAAAAGCATTTAACTTTAGTTTTGAGCCAATGTTTAAATATCAGTTGAATGCATTTAGTAATGATTCAGGGAATTTTAAACCTTATATTTTAGGGGTTTATACTGGGTTGAGTTTTAAGTTTTAAGTTGGTTAATTTAGTGCGATTGTATCCTGTGCTAAATAAAAAAAGCACCCTTAGTTTAGGGTGCTTTTGATTTTATGAGAAATAAGGTTTACGAGTTGTAGTTTTGTAGCTCACCGTAAATGAGTTCTCTAGTTTGATTTTTTAATTCGTTTCTTAAGGATAGGTCAAGGCCTTTTGTAATAATAGGTTTGTGGATGGTTACTCGCATTTTTCCTGGTGAACCACCTGCTAGAAAATCATAAGGTAGACGTTTTAGGTTGTCGGCAAAGGTCATTGGAACTATAGGTATTTGATGTTCCAGTGCTAGTCGAAAAGCACCGTTCTTAAATTCGCAAACAAGGTCACAGTTGTCAAATACTCCTCCTTCAGGGAATATACAAATACTCAGCCCTGAGTTTAATCTTTGTTGCGCTCTATTGAATACTTCTTTTTTGCTTTTTGAACTGTTTCGGTCAACTAATATACAAGTCCGTTTGTAGAAATAGCCAAACAGAGGGATTTTAGCCAGTTCTTTTTTTCCGACAAAAACAAACGGATTCTTTTCTATGGCAAGCATTAGCATGATATCTGTCATAGAGGTGTGGTTGGCTACAAACATATAGCTTTTTCCGAAAACTATTTTGTCTTCCTTTTTTATGTGTATTTTAAACCCCATGCCAAATAAAATTATTTTAGCCCAAATCCTTGCTAGTTTAAAGAAATACGGGTATAATTTATCACTTGATGATGTAATTATAAGAAAAGGGAATAGAATTAGTATTGGAAATGCTATGAGCAAGTAAAACCAAATTCTGTATGCGATTCTTCCTGTGTAGGTAAATATTTTCAAAATAAATGTATTAAGTTTCAAAAATAACTTTTTTATGACTGATGCATTCAATAAATTTACCTAAATTTTTTTGAAGCGAATTATGGCAAGAATATTAACTGGAGTACAGAGTACCGGAACACCTCATTTAGGGAATTTATTAGGGGCAATTATTCCTGCAATTGAAATGGGGAATAATCCTGATAATGAATCTTATTTTTTTATTGCAGACATGCATTCTTTAACTCAAATTAAAGATGCTAAAGTGTTAAGAGAAAACACCTACTCTACGGCAGCTGTTTGGCTTGCTTTTGGGTTGGATGTAGATAAAACTGTTTTTTACAGACAAAGTGATGTGCCTCAGGTAACCGAGCTTTCTTGGTATTTAAATTGTTTTTTTCCTTTTAAAAGGTTGGAGTTGGCTCACTCGTTTAAGGATAAATCTGATAGGCTTGATGATGTAAATGGTGGATTGTTTACGTATCCAATGCTGATGGCTGCAGATATTTTGTTGTATGATGCAGAGGTTGTTCCGGTAGGAAAGGATCAGCAACAGCATTTAGAAATGACTAGAGATGTTGCTTCTCGTTTTCATGCTCAGTTGGGAGAAACATTTGTTTTGCCTCAAGCTAAGGTCCAGAAAGAAACGATGTATGTTCCAGGTACTGATGGGGTAAAAATGAGTAAGAGTAAAGGAAATATTATCAATTTATTTCTTCCAGATAAGCAATTGAGAAAGCAAGTAATGAAAATTGCAACGGATAGCACATCTTTGGAGGATCCTAAAAACCCAAATACTTGTAATTTATTTGCTTTATATAAGTTGGTTGCAAGTGATGCTCAAGTTGTTGAAATGAGAGCAAATTACGAAGGAGGTGATTATGGATATGGTCATGCAAAACAGGCGTTTTTTGAAGTGCTAATTGAGAAATACGCAAAAGAAAGAGCAACTTATAATTATTATATGGAAAACCTTTCAGAAATTGATAAAGCATTGTCAATTGGAGCCGATAAAGCCTCAAGCACAGCTAATGTAGTTTTAAAAAGAGTAAGAGAGAAGCTAGGGTTTTTATAACTATTTAAACCGAAGTTTTTTTTATATTATTGTTTAGGGAGGGTGATTCTAGTTGTAGTGTTACTCTCTTGTGATTTGGTGCTGTAAAGCAAAGAACGCGCGTTTAGAAGCTTTTTCTTCAGCTTTCTTTTTAGATGTGGCTCTTGCTTTAGCAATTACTTTATCATCAATACGTAATTTAACTGCAAAGTGCTTGATGTTGTCATTTCCGGTATCATCATAAACAAGATATTTGAATATTTTTTTTTCTTTTTGACACCATTCAATAAGTAAGCTCTTATAGCTTATAACTTTTCCCTCAAGTCTTTCTATGTCTACATAAGGGCTAATAACATTGTTGTAAATAAATTTTTCAGCTCCGCTGTATCCTTTATCTAAAAATATAGCGCCAACTAACGCTTCAAATACATTGCCGTGAATATTATCGCCAAAATTAGATTTACTCATTTTACTATTAACGAGTTTAAGTAGACCTAAATCTTTCCCTAATTCATTTAAATGTTCTCTACTTACAATTTTCGAGCGCATTTTAGTAAGGTATCCTTCGTTTCCGTGCGGGACTTTGTTAAATAAATACTCTGCTATAATTGAACTTAACATAGCATCGCCTAAAAATTCGAGTCTTTCGTAACTAATGGTGTTTCCTTTGCTATTTTTTTTATTGGAAGACCGGTGAGTGAAAGCTTCTTCAAAATGAGAAATATTTATAGCCTTATAGCCTATTATTTTGGTAATACTAACAAAAAAATTCCCGTCTTCGTTAGAAGCTCGGGAATTAAATATTTTTCGAATGATGTTTTTCATTCAAATATATTAGTTTATTTTTTTAAATAATACACATGCATTGTGTCCACCAAATCCAAATGTGTTACTCATCACTACGTTAAGTTCTCTTTTCTGAGCTTTGTTAAGTGTTAAGTTTAATTTGTTATCTATGTTTTCATCAAAGGTTTCATGATTGATTGTTGGAGGTACTATTCCATGCTTCATGGCTAATATTGAAGCAATAGCTTCAATTGCACCAGCTGCACCTAATAGATGTCCTGTCATAGATTTTGTTGAATTAATATTTAGGTTATATGCATGATCGCCAAAAACACTTTTAATTGCTTTTGATTCTGCAATATCGCCTAATGGTGTTGAAGTTCCATGCATATTGATAGCATCAACATCTGTTACAGATAGTCCTGCATCTTCAATACAGTTCATCATAACAAGTTTTGCTCCTAATCCTTCTGGGTGTGGTGCAGTCATGTGATGCGCATCAGCAGATAATCCTCCACCAGCAAGTTCTGCATAAATTTTTGCGCCCCTTGCAATTGCATGTTCGTATTCTTCTAGGATTAATGTTCCTGCTCCTTCTCCTAAAACAAAACCATCTCTATTAGCGTCAAATGGTCTCGATGCAGATTGAGGGTCGTCGTTTCTTGTAGATAAAGCGTGCATTGCATTAAATCCTCCTATACCAGCTTCAGTAGCAGCGGCTTCTGATCCTCCAGAAACTATAATGTCAGCTTTTCCAAGCCTAATATAGTTCATGGCGTCAATCATCGCATTAGCTGAAGATGCACAGGCAGATACTGTTGTAAAGTTTGGTCCTCTAAATCCGTATTTAATTGAAATATGCCCTGGAGCAATATCAGCAATCATTTTAGGGATGAAAAAAGGGTTGAAGCGAGGTGTTCCGTTTCCAGTAGCAAAATTAGTTACTTCTGTTTGAAAAGTATCAATTCCGCCAATTCCGGCACCCCAAATTACACCAACTCTGTTTTTGTTTATTTTTTCTAAGTCTAACCCTGAATCTATAATTGCTTCATCAGTAGCAACCATAGCGTATTGTGCGTAAAGGTCTAGTTTTCTAGCCTCTTTACGATTCATGAAGTCAGTAACTTCGAAGTTTTTAAGTTCGCATGCGAACTTAGTTTTGAAGTTAGAAGCATCAAAGCGAGTAATAGGGCCAGCGCCACTTTTACCACTCACCAATGCATCCCAATATTCTTGAATATTGTTCCCTATTGGAGTAAGTGCTCCAAGGCCTGTAACTACAACTCGC